>Ga0210059_1007673_pt1 | contig 17100 bp, 10 predicted proteins | sample Ectturendosymbi2_FD_188042 | JGI IMG/M metagenome (GOLD analysis project Ga0210059, IMG submission 188042) | Ecteinascidia turbinata endosymbiont from Florida, USA - Sample 2 (SPAdes) (version 2) | ecosystem: Host-associated > Tunicates > Ascidians > Unclassified | place: Key West, Florida...
TGATAGATCAAGCTTGTTGTTTAGGACAGTGCCCAAGTATACAAACTGATCCACATTGGCAATGGGGCAGTCTTTCATGTTGAAGACAGGAGGAGCAAGATTTGGCGAAGTGCACTGCTGCAGTATTTCTGTTTTTTTAATATTAACAACAAGACCAGCACGACTGTATACACCAACCATGCCATCAAGGAGTTGCTGAAGGCCATCAGCAGTGTGACTTAAAATGCCGTAACATCATCATAGTGAAGCTCATGAGAATGGGTAATAGATGTTTTGGATTGGGTATTGAGACGACGTTGGTTGAACAGGTTGCCATCAAGGCGATACTTGACGGAGATCCCATTGTCTTGGAGGAAAGAGTTACGAGCATATAGTGCAACAGCAGTCATGAAGATGTTGAAGATGACAGGTGCCAGCACGCAGCCCTGTTTGACACCAACCTGCACTGGAAAAAACTCGGAGCTTGCGCCGACATAAATTACCTGCGCTGACATATCATCGTGAAAATCCTGTAGGATTGCAGGGAAGATAGGTGGACAACCGAATTTGGACAGAGTTTTCCACAGGATAGCTCGATCTATGGCGTCGACTGCTTTCGAGAGGTCTATAAATGCCCTATAGAGTGGCCGGTGCTGTTCAAGACATTTTTCTTGAAGCAAACGTGCGACAAAGACATTGTTGATAGTGGAACGACCCTGGCAGAAACCACATTGGCTTTCAGGTAGCATTACTTCAGCAACGTGTGTCAAAATTAGGTTACGCATTACTCGGGCCAAAATCTTGCCACCAACTGATAACAGCGAGATGCCACGGCTGTTACCACAGTCGGCGCGGTCACCTTTGTTTTTGTTTATGGCAACAATGCTAGCATCCTTCCATTGTTGAGGGACTCTGCAAGTGCTCCAGATTTTGCAGATGAAGGCATGCTAGTGGACATGAGGTCCTTTCCCCCATACTAAAACACCTCAGCTGGTAGGTGATCTACGCCACAGGCTTTGTTGGATTTGAGACCAGAGATGGCTGATCGAACTTCAGTCAGGGTGGGTTGTGTTGTCCAGGCAAGTGATGCGAGGCAGCGAGGGAAGGGAATCTGGAAAGGAAGTGTCAGAAGGGTTCCTTTTGTTTAGGAGAGTGTTAAAGTGTTCTGCCCATCGTGAAAGAATTCCGTCGCGCTTTTTATTGAGTAATGTCCTAGAGCTGTCCTTTGCATGACAGAATTAACGTCTGATTGAACCAAATACACTCTTAAAAGCTTCATATAAAGCCCTGATGTTGGTGTTGTTGGCATCTTCCTGGATTTCGAGTGCCTTTGTCATCCACCAGCTATTGCACATCTCGCGCAGATGGTGCTGGACTTGGGAACGAATCCTGATCCATCGTTGGTAATGAGCAGCGGATTTGGGCTGATGAAGGTGGGCCTTGTAGGCAGAGTTTTTCTCATGCAGCATGACGTGGATTTCCTTCCAGTTGGCATCGAACAAATCTTGATGTCCCTTGTGCACGACGCCAAGGGTGGATTTCGTGGTGGACAAGATTGTGTCCGTAATAGACTCCCATTCAGCAGCAAGTACTGTATCATCTGGTGAACCCTCTGATGGTTTTGAGAGCTCCTCCAACTGATGGTTCAATGTGCGTTGAAAGTTTCCCCTCACTTCCTCAGGAAGCAGAGCAATGGTATTTACTATTTAGTCTCTTACAAGACTGCTTCATTGGCTGAGGAAGGGCGGACACGCACGCTGAGCTGGCTGCGGATAAGACGGTGGTCTGTCCAGCAATTGGCACCACGCATAGCTCGTGTTATCTCCACATCACGAAGACCAGAACGATGTACGATAACAAAGTCAATCAGGTGCCAGTGCTTTGAGTGCGAGTGCATCCAGGAGGTCTTGATTTTGTTCTGGAGTTGAAACATGGTGTTGGTGACACAGAGAGAAAACTCTGAGCAGATTTCGAGCAAACGAAGACCATTGTTGTTGCTTTTACCTACACCATGTCGCCCATTGACAGTCTGCCACACTTGCTGATTAGCGCCAACCCGTGCATTGAAATCGCTGAGTAGAACTAGCTTATAAGTACCAGGTACATGCTGGAATGTGGAACGCAGTGCAGCGTTGAAAGTGTTTTTTTCTTCATCCGAGGAGTCGAGGGTAGGAGCATATGCACTAAGCAGAGTGGCAAATCGCCCCGAGTTAAGGGAATGCTCATGGACATCAAACGTTCACTGATGCCAACAGGGGATTCTGTCAATGATGGCAGCAGAGAAGAACGGACAGCAAAACCAACACCGTGAATGCGAGGGGAACCTGGAGGGCGACCCTTTCAAAAGAAAGTGTACCCCCCTGTCACTTCTGTTATAGATCCTCATCACAAAGACGGGTTTCACTGAGTGCAGCTATGGCGATGTTGTAGCGCTGGAGGTCAGCAGCAAACAAAGTACGTCGCTGTGCTTGGTTATTACTTGCGCTGTCGAGAAGTGTGTGTACATTCCATGCAGCAACGCAAAGTTATTTTTGACCGCAGAGTGAGACTGTCCGACTAACGCGGCTATCCGTCCAGACTGAAAGTGAGCAGGCGTTTTTTAGGCGACCTCTTCTACTCCCTTCTACAAATGTGGTGAGCAGCGCATCCCTAAATAGGGCCACTCAGACATCTTGGAAGGACCGAGGGCCATGGCTGCTCGTCCGTGAGCCAACGACCGTCTTGCCAAGACCGCCTACGTGCCGGTACAAACTAGAGGCTTCCAGCTAGTCTAAACCTACCCCTTCCGTTTGTCGCCCATCGCCGCAGGACTTCGAAACATGTATCCTCGTTTCTTCTAAGAAGAGGTAGATGATGGATTTCGTGTGCAATGAGATTAGAGTGGATATGTGAGTGCACAGTCCACGGTCCACTATCTTGGCACCAAGAAAAGAAATCCGATGGCAAGAAAGATTCAGGACGATCGGCTTTACTTGATGTTGCAGCACCATACCACAGACTCAGGCAATTTGGAAGTGCCAACACGTTGATGCTACATGGATTTGATTTTGGTGTTGTCATCACCTAGAGGGTTGCCACACCAAGGCTAATGGGTTCCCTCTACCCCGAGTTTACATGGGAGACTACTTTTTGTCTGGCCTCTACCTTTGGACCAACCTGGCATGGGCGACCCTTCTGGGAGCGGCTTGCTCCCGCCAGTACAGCTTTCAAGGTCACTGAGGCACGGACACTCTCTCACCACGATAAGGTAGCAATCCACAGAGAGAGACTTTGCCTGAGGATATCGCAATCACATTAGCAGTCCATAGAGAGAGACTTCGCCTGAGGATATCACAAAATCACAACCTCGCCTGAGGATATCGCAAAATCACAACCTCGCCTGAGGATATCACAATCACATTAGAGCTGCTAGGACGTGATGCAGTTGCCTACTGTTAGTGTACAAATGTGCGTAAAAAAAATTAGCATGGTGTAAAGGCCCCCATTGAGTTTGAAGTTTGATATTTTCTTGTTAACATTTTAGTTGAAAAACGTTTTTCTCTATGTTTCGAGTTGGTAAAATAATATTCCACCAACGGGTAGTGGTGCTACTGCCCCGTAGCGTATCCAGTCCAAAATTTTGGGGGTGTCAAATGTTTTGTCTTTAAGCAAGCAACAGTATTTTGTTTCGGACACTGCCTCTCAAAGCACAACACGACAAGATATGCTTGAAATTTTTTGGGGAGGCATGGCCACCTTGGCCCCCCAGCTACGCCTATGCTGCCCTATCCTGGAAAAAATCCTACCGACGTCCATGCCTGTACAGCGTTGTACAGAACACATGGTTCATTTTAGAGTTTTTTTCTTTTACTTCAAATCTCGCACAAGAGGAACACAGTTTTACAAAACAAGTTTTGAAAATAATCCACATTTGTAAATGTAGGCTACAGTTTAACTTAGAACAGGCGCCACTTTAAACTTAATTTTTTTTTCTTTAATTGTGTTTTTCGTGATATGCCAATCAATATCAGTTAGACTGACCACTTCCATTGACCAGTAGTTAATCAAAGTGCAAGGAGGCATCTTTCGCAATGCTTTTATTTTGAACAACAACGAGGCCGAGGGACCGTTCCATAATTGGCAAATTAAAGTTTTTTGCAAAACCTTTGTGAACGCTAGAATGCTTGCGATGTGACAACGATGGATAAATAATGAAAATTCCAAGGCGTATGAAGGTGGAGCAGGTTTCATTTCACATGTGTGTCTTGCACCTACAGCACAGGGTAAAGAAGACGATCAGCGAATCGCATTTCCACCATGTCGATCGTGGCAGGAGACATTGAATGCCCGCAAATAAATTTTGTGATCTTGCATCGCAGCTGCTATCGATCTTATCCAATATCGACGAAGATAAGAAATATAAGGCGCGTATAAGGAATTCTCCCAGTTGTACGGAAACCACCCACAAGCATATAATATGACTTTAGCCGTATAGGACAGTGGTTCTCAACCGCGCTTGCGAGAGCCGCATGCGGCTCCCAAGCACGCTTTGTATGGCTCTCAGCAGCCTTTCTGTAACATCTCTGATATTTTGTGTAACAGACTTTGTTCTACAATAAAACAAAACCTTCAAATTGACTTGTGTTACAATTGTTTTAGTGTGACTCTCTAACAAAATTGCAGGTCTGGATTTGGCTTCCTTCAGCGAAAAGGTTGCGAACCACTGATATAGAACAATTACAAAAGAATTAGTGCCCGCTCACGAATGTAACGTGTTAGAAAGGAATGCAAGAACGGAATGTCTTGTTGAATTCTCGTTATACAAAGTTGATGTCGATGAGAGAAGTCTTCACATGTCGTGCAGCTCGGCTATTGTCTTTTCTAGTTCCGATTTTGCCTCGTCGTACTTCTGATCAGCAAGATCCAGGTCAGCTGAAAAAAACGTCGCGTTTTTAGCATAGGCTACACCGCTCATCATGCTTGCACTCCTTGCATGCCATTCTAAACGTTTTTAAATCATGTTTGCAAGTTTCTGTCGAATGCAGCAAGATTTCTCTTCGCTAATCACCACCCTGAAAATTTCCGTTACTTTTGGTTCTGCCCCATGCTATCGCGCATTGAAAAGTTAAGTAGGGTGGGTTCTGAGCAGGCCCGTAACCAGCTTGGGACACCAGGTGGGGCGAAGAGTTTTCTAAGAGGGGCCCAAATTTTTTAAATATGTCCAATAGTTTTGAACTATGTCCAACACATTTTTCTAGGGGGGGGCGAAAATATTTTAGGGGTCCTCCCTGCGCCCCCCTGATTACGGGCCTGGTTCTGAGTTGTTGTTAGGATGAACTTAGCGAAGATTAGAAGCGTGCGGCGACAGTTATTGACACGGTGAAATTTGGGGAGCGTGAATTTCGTGAGAATGATTTGCCGGAAGATAAATTGTGGCTAAGTTAGATTTTTTCGAAACCACGCAACGTTCACCTAATATGCACGAAAAAGCAGATATCACATTTCTAACATCGCAAGTTGTTGGTCGTTTGTAATTTGTAGTGGAAAATTTAAACGAAAATTTGTTAAACCTACCATAATATTATGCATCGACAGGCATATGGCTTAGATGGGGAAAACGATTTTAAGATAAAGTTTAGCAGCAAAAACTATTTTTAGTATTACTGTACGTGCTTTATGTAAGAAACAAGTTACGTATTTTGTTTATACATGCATGCTTTTGACAGGGACATCCAACAAACCTCTTAGCTTTAACAGAACTGATGAGACGTTTTATCCATTCGTTTCATGTATTGAGGACAATTAATTTCACCCGGAGAGCATCACAAGGGCTTGTTCTTGATATAAATCACCAAAGGATTTCAGCAGAACCGTTTTAAATATTGCGCAAATGAAATGCTGAGCTACACCGCGAAAAAACACTACATCAGCACCTGTATCGTTTTTACTCTTCGTATGGTTCGGGGTTCCAAAACTTTTTAAAAGTAAAAGAGTATGCCATCATAATTTAACGAACCGCTTTCAAAAACATTTCTTCTTCTCTAACATGGGGTGCGTAAGTGGCATTGTTAACTTGGCTACATGTACGCGGTGGATTTGGCCAGATACATTCTAAACCAAAGTTCTCAACTTATTAACAAAGCTTTGTTAGGCCCCTTGAATTGCACACCTAAACACAGTAAACCAATTCCATTATCCGGAAAAAATAAGTTGAATTTCATACTGAATGTTTTTCATTCACTCTCACAAAAATTTGACTCACATTCGATTTTATGAGTTGGGCCTTATCGAAATACATCCGATCTATCTAAATATCGAATTCAAACGTTTTGTTATCAAAAATTTGAGGAGCATGCGATAAGTTCATGACAACTCGCCTTCATCTGCGCGTCTATTTCAAGTCATGCCACTCAAACATGTGCGATTTCGGTAAGTCAGTTCAGCGCAGCATCAACACCACCTATTCCGGACAAAAAGTGATAGGAGTTGCGAACAAATGAAGCAGTTGTTGTTGATCAGCTTTTGTATTCAGGCCATGTCGATACATTAACTGTAATAGTGAATATAAACATCAACCCAATTTCGGAAATTGCGTCATTGCTGAGCATGTTTCGTAAAAGTTCACAGTTTGCTCGGCGGGCATGCAACAAAAACAACAACTTTTCGAAATGGTTTTCCATTTTTCCACTGTTTTTCGATTAAAACTTGGTAAGGCACTTACGCAGAGTTAGTTTATGTATGTAAACGAATAAACATTTTTTTGCAGTTAACTAAAGATTTGAAGTAATTCCGTGCAACTTTCAGTAAAACTGAGTCATCACGCTCACTGCTCCTACATCGGGAAAAGCCAAAAGTTCAAATATCTCTTCTTTCCAGAGGAAAACAAAATTGCATTTTGCCCATGATTCAGCAGTTTTACCGAACTTAATAGCATCAAAAACACGTTGCAGGCATTGTACCACAAATAGTTTTCCAAGGAGACCTATAGTGGTGTACCCGTTTGGAAACCTTGCTTTGTTCGTTTGAAATTTCACTTCAACTTGAAGCTGGTTACATCTTTAGCTTCCATCCTTAGTCCTTACATTCTCTTATATCCTTAGTTTTCTGCAGAACATTGTGTCACATAAGATTGGGACCCCGTTGGATCAAATTGAGATCATTACAAATAACAAAAAGCGACCTTTTTGTTACGCAACAACGAGACCCTTTGGTAGGAGCAGTGAAGCAGGAATCGGTCACAACCCAAATTTTAGCCTTCAACAATTTAGTTTGCATCCCCAAAAGCAGGGTTGCGGAGTCGGAGCCGGAGTCGTAAGAAGTCGGAGGTTTTTGAGTGTTTTAGTGGAGTCGCATTCCTAACAACACTAGGAGTCGGATTTTTTTCCGACTCCGACTCCGAATGTCCAATTGGATCATTTTTTATATCACACTTCTAAGTTGGGAATTCTTGTTGAAATGTTACAATTTCTTTTGAAACTTTTGTTGAAACAGAGATTTGTTGCTGTGCACCACGATTTCCATTGATTTCAACAGCCAAATTTCATTCCCTTTATGTTAAGGAGTTGGAGTCGGAATCGGGGTCGGAAATTTTAGAAAGGTCAGAGTCGGAAATTTTGGAAACTCGGAGTTGTGGTCGGATATTTTACCTCCGACTCCGCAACCCTGCCGAAGCAAACGAAACCCAATTTTGGAAACGAAGAAAATGGTATCTTGCATGAAGAAGTTAATGCTGATGTTTATAGAAGTTTTGAGACTACTGTCGCCCAAGGTAGGGGGAAAAGTTGGCTTAAAAACGGTGCGTACAGTCCGATTTCTACCTTCAAGTTGTTCGCATACTCGTTCCAGCTCTTTCACTCGCCGCTCGGCTGTTTCTTTAGCCTCATCAAGCTGTGCAAAAACACACACGAAAAACAAATATTTGAATATTTACCGTCAGCACAGCGATTAACACGGTAAAGATGGAAGTGTTTACAAATGATCAGTAATCACTAGCATATAATAATTCCTAAACAGGGTGAGCTTTCAAAGTTACGGAAATGATCGCTGTTGTTATTCTTACAGCAAGATTTCTCTGCGTTGCAACAACAATTCAGCATAAAAGCCAAAGGCTACAGTATACTCTGTTCAAGGAATTTACAAGATACAAAAACCAAAACTAAACTATGATTCCACCATTTCTGTAGCATTTCTTACTGTCCGCAAAAATCAAAAAATTTTCAAATGCATTTCTTGAAGCGATTTCATACAAACTTTTCAGCTTCTTGTAATTTCAATCACACACTGGAATAGTTGCTTTCACTAAGCACAACGCTATAAAAAATAAGAATTACGAAACCGCGCAGTTTCCGGTTATTTTTCACTTGCTTCAAAAATTGTTGACGAATTACTTTGTTTCAACCTTTAGAATAATTTTTTTGACCTTGAGGGCTTTACTTTTGCTTGCAGAAAAATTCAAATTTTAAAGTTGTACAATTCCAATCAAAACGTAGACTCAAAAATTCAAACGAAATATTTAAAAGTATATTTTTAGCCATCAGTTCTCAACCGGGACACACTGGGACATTTTCTACAAAGCAAACAAATTACCTCCTTGATCTTCGTTTGGGATGAGTCTCTATCAGTGTCATATAAGTCTAAACAAAAAAGTTTTGATGTTAAAAAATCGGTAATATGTGGGTGGAAAATGAAGCTTACTTGAAAAGCATACCCTAGAACAGCCGATCAGAAAGAAATAGAAGGATGACAAGACACAAAGTGCAATCCATGGAAAAGCTGCTTTTGTTTAGCATTCCAACCGGCGTTATTGCACGATACAATGTGTCTGCATGAAATTGTTGAGGCAAATCAGGTAATCTGTGGGTGTGCGATTCCGTTTAAACTTTACTATCACCAGGCCAGGGCATTGAAAAGCAAACAAATATGCGAAGCACGTCGCGCAAAACCGTTAATTCTGGGCCAATTGTTTCGCAAGACGTAGCAGTCTTAATTCGTACTAAATAATTGGCTATGCTGTTCTTATTCCAACTTATCCTAATTCGTGGCGTAGTGACTACCAGGTCTGCATTATGCTTTGTTAAACAAATCGAACTTGTCGCTGGTGATTTTTATTTAGTGTTTTAAAGATGTTTCGCCCATTTATTCAAGTAGGCTTCCTGAAGGGCAGTATTGAGGCGCAAGTAAGTGCAGGTTACAATTAACAAAGAAACAATAGACAACTGTGGCTTGCATTGACAGAAAATACAATTAATAAAGCGCCTGAAGGACATATGGAAGGTAGCGTTTAACTACAAAATTACCGCAGAAAGCTGTCGATAACAACTGAACGATCTAATGAAAGAAAATTAATGGTAAAACAAGCAACGCACAGTGTTCAGCAAAGTCATCACAACCAAGCTTTGGTTCACTGTAATGACTGGTAAGGAATGCAGACTGAAGCAAGTGTTTGTGACGAAGCGCATAACAATTGCCCACTATATTTTGTTATTTGTTACTTGTATTTACTTTTGACCAAAATACTGCCTGGAGTATGCGTTCTGGTGCACGTGACGTCGGAAAAAATGTAACTAAAAGACATCAAAGGGAACCGTCTATTTGTCCGCATCGCCTATAAATCATTGTACGCCGAAAATTGTTGATTTTGAGTTTCTAGCGGCACCAAGCGGAAAGCTATTCGTGAAAGCCTCCCACTGCTTTTCAATACAACTGGCATTGAACAAACAAATAGCAATGAGTCAACGCAAACCATAAATATTTTGCTTTTGAAAGCTTCTCTCTCAGGCTAGGCAGTGAGTCACCAAGACCGCAGTGTTCACTGTGAAAGTAACTGCGTGACCCACACCACAGAGACAGAGGACACGTACAGCTGGTGGAAAGCCTAAAACAGTTTAATCGAAATTAGGTTATAACATTATTTTGTGGTTTTTGGTATAAAACAGCGGATAAAGCTAAAGCCGGTTAAAATCTTTTGATTGGTACTCAAACGTCCTTGAAAGCTCCTTTGATGCGAACCCTCGATTTCGCTTTGCGATCAGTAAAAGTGAATACGTCAGCGTACAATGATCGTGCTATGAACCCTGTAAAGAGAAATGATGCAAGCAGGAACTGCCGATAAAGATCAACAGTATACGAAGTATGGCGCACAAGCATTGCAAGTACTGAAACCCCAGCTTTTGTTTGTATGTCTGCTTTTTTGTTGCAAATTTGCCCTTTCAAAAGTTTATATTATATTTCCGCACTTATTGGGAAAGGTTGATTGTACTCACAAGCAGTCGTTATCAGAGTTATAAATAAGGATGAGCTCAAGGACATCTTCAAGGATTAACAGAACTCTGTCAATCGGGCACATTTAGTAAAAGAGCTTCTTCAGGCAGCAAGCACTTATTGCAACAACTCAGCAAAAAGCAAATTAACAAACTGTTTCTCAAATGCAATTCGCTGGTGGTAATCGTGCATGACTGACATACAGTGCTGTTTCAACTGAGATTGCAGACGACACACTACATGTTTTCAAAAACATGTCGATTTTTTATAATCAACACTTGTGGAGATAAAATCTTACTTGCATAATGAGCAGATTACGATTGGATTTTTTAATCATTTCTTTTTTTGTGTGGATAAAAATATCCGGTAGTGACATTAAAATCCGCACTTTTCTACTATTTGCTTTTTTCTTATATTTTGGTAACCGCATATTCTTTCACCCTACTGATTGTGGTCTCTTGTTCCGCAATGACTTCATCGAGATCACAAAGCTTCAATTTTAAATATTTTTTAACAGGTTGACTTCGGCGTTTATGAAGAGGACAGACAAGTGTTTCATCAAACTGTTTGTTGGAGAATACTCTGCCACTGCATCTGTAGTAAAATACAACTAAAACAACCACTTAACGACTCTGTTCAGTCAGGTATAAAGCTAGTGTACATTTATATTGCATACACAGCGCACTGATAATCACGCACCGTCACAAATACTGCGATTTCAGCTTACAAGCGATGATAGCGCGTCGCGTATGAGAAGCACAGCGTGGTAAGATACAGCAAGTACAGCACACCAGCAACTGATCAAGTGCCTGGAACTTCTGCAGAAGCAGCACACAACGAATTCGCGTGATCTGAGTGTATGCTGTTCTTTTGAAGGCCAGGAAATGTTTTCCGAACGGCAGCATCACTGAAAGGCATTTACAAACCGGACCTCGAACTTATGTTGCAGAGTAGCCGTACAAGACTTGCAGCAATGTTACAATTACACTGGTAGTTTTGAACGCAAATGACCCACGGTGGTACATTCAGCAATGAACTGCTATTAACCATCACGTTCTCCTGTGCATGAAGTGGCAAGCATACGCCAAGCTACGTACGCTCGTGTTGAACGACTGATGTAGCCTCAGGCGTCTGCTGTTTTGGCCTGCGATCCCAGCAGGTAGAGACAGTATGTCAAATATGGACCTATGTGTCTTGCAGGCAAAACTCACAGAAACGTGATGAAGCAAACCAGTGAAATCAATCAGCAACAATGGCTGGTCTTGGCATACGATAAGTTTTTTAGTTTCGATTTTTATACCGGTTGCGAAATAACAAAAGTAAAAAATGTTTTGAAAGCAGTAAAGAAAAGTTGTGTATTTATCATTTGCGTGCGAATGGCACTAAAAAACTAAGAAGAAATTCTACTGCATTACAAAAGATTCGTCCGCAACTTTAAAACTAACGAACGTTTCACTGAACTCACAAGCATGTCATTGCTCTACGTTCTGTTGACAAAATCTTTTTTTTTTCCTGGGGCATTTCGGTGATTTGTCCCGTAATGGTATTAAAACTCGCTGTAACAGTATTCACTAGCCTACCTTTTCAGACATTATGACCGAATTGACCCAATTTAACTTTTTCGGTCGCTTAAAAAAATCAGTCTATGACCGAAAAAATCAACCCAGGACTAAATAATTTTCTGATGGAACCCACTTTCAACATGTAATGTTGACACCACAAAACAATTTTCTAAACCAATGAAAACCACTCAATGTCTGTTTTACTGCTAACTTCACCTTTCTGTCTTCCCACAGAAGGAAATAGATTTGCATTTACCAAAACTAAAGCAAGCATTTTTGGAAAATTTTCTTCATGGCACTCTGACTAGAGTGGAACTTTTTCAAAGAATTGATAATCATTTTAAATATCTTGTTGAGGAATTGTACAAATGGAAATAAAGATGTTTATGTTTGCTGCATTACGACGCATCCACTACAGCCACTTTCGTATTGATTCACAAATAGTGATTGTCAACAGAAGCAAAACCCACCCGAAAAAAATGTGTTTGGTCGTAGTGGCGGAAAGCTAACCTTTTCGGGAAGGCTAATATAGTAATTTTGTTTCTTTCGTTACGCGCGTATATCTTAAAAAACAAGCAGGTGCAAAAACGAGGGTGTAATACCAAGACTGATCTTTCGCAGCATCTTTATCTGGTCTATTATAATGTAAGGAATTAGTATAGGTGCATTTTCATGCAGCGTACAAGCACCTATATAAGCGGGTGCTCTTTCACACGTAACGCATCACCACGACTAACAAAAGAGGTTATTCAAGCAATCGTATAAAATAGAAATGGTTCATGCAACCAGGCACATAATATATGCAACAAGAACAATTGCGGTCGCATATTGTTTCCTCGCGTGCTGTTCGTTATGTTTGCATTGGCGCCCGGGCAGTGGATGGTATTAAACTTCCATTCGGCGTTCACAGTTCGCTTAAATCTGCAATTGTGTTGTCCAACTCTTCCTTCACCTTCAAGTACTTCTCTTCGGAGGCTTCGAGATCAGCTGAAGAGAAAATCAACCATTTTTTGGTTGTTTTTTCAGGTACATCGCAACCCGAAAGCAATCTACAGACCCTTCTTCTGTTGGTAGTATTTTATGTATCATTCGTACAAACTGCGTTTGCATGACGAAAGACTTTGCATGTGCTTAGACAGTGTTTAAAAATCTCAGTAAAAGCAAAATTGCAAGGCGTTTCAAGTAATGAAGAGAAAATGTTGATGGGTGCGAAAGTTACATTCACTCAATCCTCCATTCTTTAGCAAGAAAGAACTGTTTTTGAATGTAGCAAATTGCAAGTAACTTCAAAACTGCTTGTTTCTGCAGTAGAAAAATAAATCGAGCAACGCAAAAGTCTGTCCACAATTGAGGGGCCTTTGTTGCTGCATCTCATGGGTGTGCAAAAAGGTATTTTTGCCGCAAAGCCTGGTCAACAAATCAACGACCTCAGCTGTATGCTTCACTGTGAAAAAGGTTTCAAGCGAAAACAATCTGGTGTCATCCGCGAAAAGAGGTTAATGCTTTATGACCCGGATTTCAAAACAGCTGGAGCACCCGGAGCAGTTCTTTTCGAACAGCAGTCGGTGACTAAGTCTGTAGATTACTTGCGAGAGAAGAAATAAGAAGGCTATGCACGCAGCAGCCCATTTCTAAGATATTCTCCTTCTGTTGCTGTTTCTCGATGGGTTTTCTAGAAAACTGCGTCTATTTCCACAGTCATGATATCATCAACAAATCTTTAAAGCAACGTTACGGAGATGAATCACTTAATAAAAATAGTACAACAGTAAGTTTTCGTTTACTGTGGAAGTTAGTTCAGCAGTGCCGAAAGGCTTGCACATTGCTCCTTGCAATTAAAAAAGGAATGGTAATTTTTTGGCATTGCGCCATTTTGACTGTCCAGGTTTTCTCCAAGCAAGCAATTCCGAATTGCATGTAACAGGTCGAATGCCAGTCAGACCCCTCGCGTTCCGCACCCACAGTTGCCAGTCTTTCTTGAATACAAAGCTGTCAACCAACCGTTGCAGCAGTTTTAATAAAAGGCTAGGTTGATTTCACCCTCAACCATACGATCCCCTCATTTCGTCACCGTCTTGAAATGCCAGGTTTTAAATTTTTCGACATTGCAATTTTTCAGGTAAAAAAACTTTTCTTTCGACTCCTTTCATCCTTGTAAAAAAACGCTCTTTCACTGTCGGTCAAGCTCTTCAAGATGAATTTTCAGAGGGAAACGCCTCGGCAGATGTGCACTCATTTCTTGATTCTTCCCTTACTCTGCATGTTCCGCTTAACGCTCCCGACATGGGCGTCGGAAGGGGGGGAGAGGGAGAATCTTTTTCTTTAGATAATGATATCTCGGTCACTAACAGGAAGTTTCCCTAGTCATACGTCAGCAAATATATCAGAAAATTTTGGGATCATTATCATATAATTATAGTAATCAATACAACTGCAATTATAGTTGGCTATGCTTGATTTTCGCAGATTCTGTAGATTTTTACTTCAACTTTACTTGGCGGAAAGATTGAAAGCTACCTCCAAAGGGTTGGGCTGGTGGCCAAGCGCACCTAACTGCCCATATGTCAACGTTGCAACAGATAAAACATTAGATATCAAAGAAATTCCGAGTTTTTGCGCGAGGTGAGCATGTGTTGTTACAAGTCTGTAGAATAATTGCTACATTAAGCGAAAGATAAGACTAAGTATGTTGCTGGGAATGAAAACGTAACTAAACGGCCAAGGCGCTTCGTCATCGAAAAATCCGCGACTTTCCTTTTAAGTTTGAAACAATCGTGTACATTATTGCAGTTATATGCAACCATCACTGGATATTTGGGTCCCTTGCCACAACATCCAAATTACGGTCTTTTCAAAAGATTTTTGACTGCGCGAGCGTCAATGCAACTGAATTTGCGTTTAAACAATGATTAACCAATCATGATTGCTCTTGTACGAGATGGGCGAATCCGATTCAGCGTGTGATGCATAAACAGCACTTTTAACTATGTTTGACAAAAAGGCAATTGCGTTTGTTTAGATGAAACCACATTAAGTTTTACGGATGCAAGGTGTTCCATTGCTGACAACAGGCAAAATCCAGCTGCACATCTGGTGTGCAACAAGGTAGGGGCAGCACAAACGAAATTGCTTCTTCGCTCCTAACGGCACCCACATGCACATTCACTAACCATGCATTTGATGCAGTACGACAATAATAGTGGGAACTTATAGCGCGAAACTTTCGTTTATCATGTTATGTGGTCGTGGCATGCTGTGCAAAAAAAAAAAAAACGAAAACGAGACATGCTTTTAAATGGCAGCTTCCGCTATACAAGTCAACCAGTCTACACGAACCACTGAATGATTTTAGAACAGTTGTACTGAAACGATATTGATGTTCTGTTCATCAGCTCAAAAAAAAAAAATCATGTTTAAATACGTAAACCATCTTGTCTGTTTTGCATTTTCTCAGCAACATAGGTCGTATTCAAACCTTTGGTATGACGCTGTTTGCGAAATATCTTTGATGTAAGTCAGTTTTTGCGTCGATTAGAAAGTCAGAGAGTTTGGTCTCAATACGGAAAATATCAAAATATTCTGCATCAAATCCAGGATATGCGTGTGTGCCAGCTCTCACAAAAGTAATTCAGAAAATATACGTTTAACTAACGCGTATCTTCTTAAACAACGAAAACGAAGCATTTATACTCAATATTTTGTGTTTGAAATTTAGGGTAGGCGACTAAAAAAAATGTATACCAATAATTTTCAACACCATTAAACCAACTCAAAAACGCACAGGATTTCATTTACATCAGGGCGGCACAGCCTGGGGCCGCATGTGGCCATCGATAAAAAAGTTATTGCGGCCGTGCATTATTGAAAACTCTTTGTCTACTGTATGCGGATACTCAGTAGAAAGACCAAAGAGACGTGTGGAATTGTTCTTGAATATATTCATTACAATGTTTGACGATTCAATGTACGTATAGGCACGAGTAAATGGCATATTATCGGATAAATCCTATTCCTAAACGTAATTCATAAAAATATCTTGAAGTCACTGGCGGTCGTGATTCATAAAAATAACCGCAATGCAGCCGGCAATACCGAAAAGGTGGTTCACCCCTGATTAACATCAATTAGTGATATAATTAAGAGCGGTGAAAAACGTAATTTGCCTCTGCTAGTTTGACAATTTGAGCAATAAAAATGAAACAAAAATGTGTGTCACAAACCTTCCAGTCTGTCAAGTTTTGATTGTAGAACGGCGATTTCACGTTTATAGGCTTCACTCTCTTCTTCCGCCTGGCAAGTTTAAGCAAATTTAAAGTCGGTGCAAATTTTTGCTTAAAATAAACTATGAGCGCAACTCAACAAAGGGAAAAGCACACTATTTTACAAAAATCAACACAGCATGAAAAAGAGGATGAGACATATTAGCCATGTTTTTCGTAACGCTGCGATATGCCAATTTACTTCTACCAATGCGACTCCCAAGGTATATATACATTTTCACCTCGACAAGAAAATTGGACAGCAAATCTCTGACTTCCTAGTTCAGTGGTTCCCAAATTCTTCCTTTATGCGGACTCCTGAGCGCATTTATTTTTTATTGCAAACCCCCAATCGCCAAATTCATTCATTTTCCCACCCGCTTTTGCTCTGGGAAGGCTCGCGGGAAAGCAGTCATAGGAAGACTCGAAATACCTCACGATCAAAGCAATCTTAGATAGTTTTGCTGGCTCCACACTAAGACGGGGCCAAGCAAGGTCGGAGATGAGTCACGCTACCTGGTTCTTGGACGACTGTTGCGCAGCTTTCTCGTGGGTGTGGTCAGCAGGACTTGCCTCGCCAATATTTTGTGGGACATTCAGGACACATGACCGAAAAAACGTAGTTAAGATCTCTCTAACGGACGAGAAATGGCTCGACAATCAGGGCTTTGCGAATTTCAAAGCTGTGCACTTTTTCGAATGTTCCTCCTGTGTGTTCGGTGGTGTGATATTGACCGGGTTTACAAGATCTTTGAAATACTCTCTCCATCTGCCAAGGTTGGCTCCGTCATTGCTGAGCAAGACAGCATTTTGTTCTTTGATGGATCTAGCACAGTGCTCTTCAACAGGGGTTCCGCAAAACATGTAGTGGGGTTCCGTGAGAGTTCCTCTTTTTTAGGGGAAATGATTTTTGCTTCAGTATGTTGATGCGTCATTATGAAATTTTTTAGTGCCCGGCCCCCCCATTTGAAATCGGTGCCCCCTATTTCACGTTTGGCCCCGGTTGCTACATGCATCCAATACTGTATTTGAAAAATGTGACCCCCCCTTCTGGTTTTTGG
>Ga0210059_1007674_pt1 | contig 17099 bp, 14 predicted proteins | sample Ectturendosymbi2_FD_188042 | JGI IMG/M metagenome (GOLD analysis project Ga0210059, IMG submission 188042) | Ecteinascidia turbinata endosymbiont from Florida, USA - Sample 2 (SPAdes) (version 2) | ecosystem: Host-associated > Tunicates > Ascidians > Unclassified | place: Key West, Florida...
ACAAACCAGATCTCACGTACGGAATGCAATAGCGAGTAGGGAACGGCAAGTCGTAATGCGAAAAGTTAAATCCACTATACAATCAAACACCCGTTCATCGTTGCATCAGCCCTTCCTTCCAGATCAAGCTTCGGGCGATTAACGCCAGAGTACGCCTCAACCAAAACATTTAAGAACGCTGTACAAATTGCAGGGTGTAACATCATACGTATGAAAAATTAAGTTGTTTTCGCTCATTTTTCAAGTTGAAACGCACCCTGCCTCCAACCATTGTCCAAGTTGCAGGTTTTGGTGCTGCTGTCGCGTGACAATTTCTTAATTGTGATGCTCGCATGAGGGAAATATTTACATAGCTACTGGGTTTTCAAACTGGGGGGCGTGAAAGTTTCGCAGGTGTGTCGCGGTCATGGCAGCGACATGTTGTTGAAAAGCAGGATAATGGCAAATAATTTGTTGTTCTGTTCTTTTAGTGTTTGATTGTGGGTTTAGGTGAAGCGCGAGTATCAATGACTAATGCCAAAGGGGGCGCGACTGATAAAGTTGAGAAGAACCTCTGACATAAGCTGAAATACCTACACATGCAACCTCCATCTCTGCGTATGATGTAAAACAGCTTTCCCCAACTCAGAAAACTCGAAGGGTCAAATAATCAACATTAATTTGCCGCGGGCTGCAAAAGTCTATTTAATTTCGATGTAGAGATTTCGTAGTAGGGAAGAAATTCTGGAACGATAATTACTTATTCGAGGTCGAGCTTTTTCACTATTTTCTACAATGAGAAAGCTCCCGCGGGCCGCAAGAAAAGCTTTTGCGGGCCGCATGTGGCCTGCATGTTGTGCAGGCCTGATGTAAAAGGTTTGCAGCAACTTACAGCACAAAGTCTTCTGACTTAAAATATAGAACTTTTAATAATGTTTTAAGAAGAAATCAAATCAGGAAGCTATCTCCGTCATAACTCTCTTATAACGAAACAATACCTGTCCTGAACTACTCGCACATTTACTTAGAATTTTCTAAAAGTTTTCAAAAATTACTCCTGATCTTGGTTTTGATTTTTAAGCAAACCTTCTCTTCCAAACTTCACAAGCGGACCCGTAACAGATTTCACGATAATCTGATGCAACAACAGCAGCCGATTTCGCGAAACGCAAAAGCTGCTTTTCTACGTTGGATGAAACAAATACGGAACTACACCATAGATTCTCTAACGTTTTAACATCAGTGGCGTACGGTGGTCATTTTGGTAGGGTGTACACCAGGCTCGCAACCAGCCCAATACTGTGAAGGTTCACCAGCCGTGGTGGTTGTCGCCTACCACAAGCCACTCGAACACTTGAACAGATTGGCAGTTAATAATAATGATCAAACCATGTGCAGCACGAACTCTAGAACGTCGACAGCATCGGGCATGAACAACAATTAATTAATTTCATTTCTCGCGATGCAATCTTTTCAATTGAATTCACTGATAAGAAATATATAGCATTTTCGACATAAATCAAATTAATCTACGGGGTTACGTGTTAAGAAGCATGCGTTTTTCGACTGCTATCAACATTCCACATTCTAGCGTTAGGCTACTTTGCAAGTGAGCTTAGGCTCACCACTGCTAAAGTCAGTAATATTCAGCCTCGTGCATTCTCATTTTAAAAACCGTCCAAGCTACTAAAGCAATCATCACACAGACAACCCACACCACCTACCTAGCCAAAGTAGGTTATTTCAACCTAAAACAAAACCCATCTGTACAAGTCCACTACAAGGAATCCAGCCTAATGCACAGCTTGCTTCCACTGTGCAGATTACGCGGAAATGCCAGCAAAACAACGCATGACGTAACTAAGTTGTTCAACAGGCAAGGCGAACACCCTGGCTGTTTCAAAAGCGCTACAGTTTGTTATTTAACTTCGGGTGTTCTTGAACAACCTGCAGTCATGCTTCAACAGACAAGCAAAAATCGTTCGGCCGTGTTAAGAAATACATCCGCTGCATGAGAAAATAATACAAATAGAGGTAGTTCTTGGCATTAATCGCGAACGAATGCCCTAAGACCGACTTTTTAATTTTTTTTTCATTTCTAGGTGTTCACCGAACACCTTGACTACCCTGAATATCCGACACTGTTTAACATAAATCTGCAGTGTTTAAATATGAACATTTACCACCTCGTCTACATAAGTTTGTCTTTTTTAGTAACACATCATCCCTAGCAGTAGCTTCAGCGAAATGACTTAAATCGTCACATACTTTTGAACTGGGCCTGGACACAGTCCTTGCACTTTGCAAGTTGTGAATTTTTACTGACCAGCGAACATAAATATGGCTTTGTTAGAAACGGCGGACAATCTGCAAACGTCGAAGTCTTGGTTTGTCGTCGAAAGTCAAGTCCAGCAAATAACTTACATTTTCGAAAGGCAGAGCTTTCCCATCGGCGTTTGACTGAACGGAAGCGACAATTCGTTGAACGTATTTTTCGCCTTCGGATGCGGAAGCAAGGAGATACATTTCCACAGCTGGAGAAGAAATCGATGCAGCGAAGTTGGAGTCATCAGAACAAGCAACCGTCAATGCACAGCGCGCGAGATGCTCACATTCAGCTCGGGAAGACCGTGTCTGTGGCGCGAGATCTCGGTCTGCTGTTGTTGCGTCAGTTGTCCGAAAACTCGCGTTCGCGATTAAATCCAAACATAACGTCACATGAACCCAGAAAAAGGGAGTTTATCGGATAAAGGATACGTTTCAACCGCTGGTCACAAGATAACGTCAATCATATGTCTGATTTGACTGACAAAAAATGTTTTGATGCACGTGACGCATTCACCACTGCCAGCTTGTCTTTACAATGACAAGAGGGTTTGTGCAGGCGAGCAGTAACACTGGTCTTGCTTGCATCAGAAAAAGAATAGTTCGCATCAATCAAATTGCGGAGTGTAAAAGTACCGTTACCTCGACAAGATCAACCATCTCTTCATCTGCAGCTGCTTTTTGATTGTGCACACAGGCTTCACAAAAGTTGTTCTCTGTTGGTCTGTAGAAAGGCAATATATCGATTACTTAGTTTGGAAAATAACAGAAATTCAGTTCGAAATTTTAAGCACAACCTTGCATGCGCATAAGTTTGATTTGCTTTGGTTTTTGATACCTACTTGAACAACTGTTAAGCCGAATCAGTGAAAAAAATTTCATTGATTGGATAAAAAAACTATCTATCATTTGTTGCTCCGCCCGCGGTTTATGAGTTACACAAAAAAACGTTAATCACGAAACATTGTTCACGTGGCAAATCCAACAACTTTTAGTGAAGATAATGGGGAAAAATACTTTTTCCAGGGTATTGTTAAGATTCCAAATATGACAATGAGCAAAAGGCCGTTTCTATTCTAGGACTACAGCACCATTTCTATTCTAGGATTAGTCAAAAAATTTAATTAAGCACCCTATAAACTAGTGGTTCTCAAAGTGGTCGATATCGACTCCCAGGGGTCGATAAATAGTCACGGGGTTGAATGGGGGTCACTGAATGGCCAGGGGGTCAATGAATAACTGCTGGGGTCTTCTGGAGCAATGAAGCCTCCAATTCAAAATTGTTTTTAATAGGGAAAGGAATACAAACGGCATTGTTCAACAAATCAAACAAAATTAAGAGGGCTGATCAAATCTCAGCTACAGTAGTTTAAAAGTACATTCGATTGGAATAGTTTTTATTAAATCATCCATTGTGATGACATTATGAAAACTGTTGTTTGTTACGTCACAAACAATATTGTAGTGCATGTGTCGCAGTTCGGCAGTTTGTTAGACTTATTTTGATTTGACACATACTTTCCTAGTATTAGTAACTGTTGGGCTAGGCCACGGGGTCTGCAGAAAATTGAATACTTTAATTGGGGTCAACGTGCAGGAAAGTTTGAGAACCACTGGTCTAAACAAACACATCATGAATTACACTCCTAAAAATGCATCTTGACTTGCGAACGTTGCGGTAAAATTACGAAAATGTTTTGAAAAAATTTGTCTGACAGCTTAAAAACGGTCGCAACGTCAACAAACGGTCGAGGTCGCATTCATTTCCCCTACTCACATGACATAGTCTTTAGCCAAACCTTTGCTGATCGGTAAGATTCGAGTCACATCGAGTACTTGCACCCTCCCGGCATACTGATGAGGTCGGAAAGTCTTGGAATCTGCGTGGGCAGAGGTTGGCAGAGCCTCTACGTCCTTTCCAAACGCGAACGCAAAATGCTTCAGCTTTCTTGATGTCCTCTGCGTTAACAGGCGTCTAAGTCCAAGTGTGCTCAACACAACTTTATTAACAATGCAGCACACAATGAAGCATGGTGGGGCGGCAAGTATACAGATGAGGTAAGAGATGCACACAATTGTTCGCAAAATCATTTGCACATCGTAAAATAGTTTACACGCACGTTGAGTGTTAGACAAACACCACTACGTCCGCATAAAATAATCATCATCATTTCCATACCCGCTTTCCCTCTGGAGGGTGGCGGGGACACCAAGCCTAGGAGGTTTCGAAAAACCTCATGGTTTCCAGCAATCCAGGTAGTTCTGCTGGCTCCACATCAAGACAGACCTAGCCTGGTCGGAGATGTAGTCACGCAACCTGGTTCTTGGTCGACTTCTGGGCCGCTTTCCCGTGGGTGTAGCCAGCAGGACTTGCCTCTCCCATCTTTAATGGGATATTCTGGTCACATAGCCGAACCAACATACCTGGGACCTTTCTATACGGTGAAGTGGCTCGACATACGGGGCTTTACGAAACTCGCAGCAGTGCACTTTGTCGCGAAGTGGATTCTTCGCAAAAATCCCATCTCTCGCGCTTGTACATAATGTGTCACTCTTCTCAGTCATTACCCAAGATTCATGACTATGGGTTAGGATCGGAACAAAAACCCATTTTAAAAAACCTTCGGCGCTGAATGACGCATATATGCGTCATACGTTCAAATGCGAATGGTGCGGAACGACGCATATATGCGTCATTCAAACACCAACGCGATAACTTTTCTCCTACTTGTTTGTTTGCAGCAAAATTTTCCACAAATGTTCTTCATATCAAGACACGCTAATCCTGAAAATTTCATACAAATTGACCAAAAACTTTTTGAGTTACGAAGTTTGGTGGCAAACCATCTTACTAGGCCTAGGCTTCACGACTTTTTCAAAAAAGTTAGGTGCGAACAGTTGCTTGTCAACACACAGTAACATTTTATGCACTCATTTGATTGCAGTGAAAATCCACGATAATGTTCTCCATACCTACCCGCACAATCTCCGAAAATTTCAAGTAATATCAGCACGAACTTTTTTAGTTATGCTGTTTGGTATCAAGCAACAGTTTGCTAGGCTTAGGCTACAACACTTTTTAGAAAACGCTTAGGTCTTGACATGTGTTGCGTGTATAAGAATAACCTTTTGTTAGTTGTTGGTGCACAGAAAACTTCCACATAACGAAAAGCTTCGGAGTTAGGTACTTTCGTTTCGTAACTAGAGACGCGCGTAGGCTACAAGACTTAATCCTATTCAGCAGGTTTGAGCAGTTGTTCTGTGAAGACCCTAACTTTTTTAAAACTAAAGTTTTTGCAACCAAAATTTGCAAGAATTATTTTTGAATAGTTATGAATTTTGTATGAAAATTTGAATCTAGTACATCAAGAACTTTGCGAGTTAATATTTGTTGAATCGAGCAACCGGACTCTTGTTCCCGAGCATCAGACTAATTGTTTGTGCGCGTGGCTGGCAACGCGCTAATTTGGATTCAGTAGTTGTTGAGTAGGGCGCAATTACTTTTAACATCTTGGTCTTTTGCAACCAAATTTTAGATGAATGTTCTTCGCGTTAAAATGCCTCTTACCTGAAAATTTGAGGTCAGTCGGGCGAGTACTTTTGAGTTATTCAATTTTGAGCATAGCTGTTGGATGAAAACAACCTAAAAACCGTCCCGCACCAGATGAATAAATCGCGTGGAATTCATACCGCTCCGACGGTGTTATCGGGGTGTTGGAAAGTTCCGTTTGGTGACCACAGGGCGGTAAAGCTCACGTTGTACTGCGTTTGCTTTGCCATTCCATATGTTAATCTCTTTCTTCCATCTTACGTCACTCGTGAATACCACCCGAGGTACTTTGTCGCTTACTTGGAGCGTGCACTGGCTTGGTTTTCCTGGTCACACGTAGCTAAACACTTGCAAGTGTACATTGAAGACCTGTTCGGAGAATGCAAGCGTCACCAAATCGTCCGCAAAAAAGCAAAAGGTTCATACTGAGGCTTCCAACCGTGGCACCCTTGTCGACTCGGTGGTGACTATCTATCATTTTCATATCGACTATGAAGAGGAGCTTCGCGCGCGAGGGAAACCGCACTCGCATCCTCCAGCTTTGCTTCTAATTTTTCGCGGCGTCTTTTTTTGAAGGCACTCGGCATATACTTTTCCAGGGAGGTTCAGAGGAGAGACGCCCCGGTAGTTCGTGAATTCGCTGCTCGCGTCTCCGGTCTTGTGTATGGGGATGATCGGAACACTTTTTTGGCTTGTCAGTAATTCAATTTAGTTTATGCCCGGAATTTTCCCAAGATTGCATTTTGGACTGTTTCGCGGTGAGGGCTGCGGACTGTCGCGCCTCAGTGTACCGCGCATTCAAAGATCGGCTTCGTTCTGAAGCCATGCCTTGTGGGGTACTTGCTTTTCTCGGATAGCGTTTCTCACTCCTGGTTCTACCAAGGAGTAATTTTTTGCCATCATTCCCCACACGACGCCGCATAAAACCTTGATATACAATTCTGAACCAGTTATAATTCAAAATTTGATGTGCACTGCAGTTAAAGTACTTTGGAAAAAAATAATTGCGATCGACTGGAATACTGAAGGCGACGTTCGATAAAGAAACGAGATTCCGTTTCATCAATCGTACAAGAACGAATCCTATAGCAACCAAAGTTGAAATTTCATAGGCAAAGTAAAAGTAACACAATAACCATACTGCATTGATGTCAAAAAACAAAAAAACTTTCAAGTTCCTCCGTAAACAGTATGAGTGGCGACACACTTTTGTAGCTTTCCAACACTGCCCCACTGTCTCGTTGTCCTGGAAAGCTCGCTGCCCAAGATCGCAGCTCTCATAAAAAAACGTTCTCATCCACGACACCAGCACGTTACCTTTTCTTTATAGTAAAATGTATGGACAGACGGTTCCATCTGATTCGGACTGCCGCCGTACATGCCTTGCGACGATGCGAACTGACCCAACGCGACGCCGCCAGAGCGGTAGGTGGAGTACAGCGACGACGACGACCCGCGGTGGCCGGTCAGTGAGGCGAAAGACCTGGGGGTGAAAATGACTTTGTTGAACTATCTTAACCTGTTCAAGCAATCGTACAGCCAGCCAGGACTGCGTTTTGAGGCTAAACTGACACATCCCCGGCATGTTGTAAGGAAGTCCGGACCATTCGAGGAACCGTGACGTTCCAACAGAGGCAACTCAAGTCTGGGTTTTGATGTGTTCGGCAATTGACAAAAGAAAAGTGTTGTTCTTGTCACTGAGGTCGAGTGAGCGAAGTTATGAATCAGTGAATTTTGTAGAAAAATTGCCCACAGTTTCAAAATCAAGAAAAAAATTAGCATCATTACACTTTGTTGAACTGTCATTTTCAAGAAAGTTTGCGCAAAATGAGTGTTGTGAATACCACCAGCATTGAGAGCAGTCCCGTCGCCACGGGGGGCTTTGGTGGGCTAAGACCCCCCAAATTGAAATATGAAACACTATAAGTTAGTGCAATTTTTGTCAAAATTGAATGTCAAGCCCCCCCTTGCGCAAACCTAAGCCCCCCTATTGACGATTGAGAGTTAGACATAATAAGAAGTAAAAACCAAAATATCTACGGGAAAAGGAAATAGCCAAACGGCGTCGCAACATGGAACTAGACGTTAAAGGAGATTTTCAAATCAGATTGAACTTAAATTTTTAGCAGGAATGGGCAGAAAAATATAGCACATGAAACCGGTAACAAGAACGAACAAGAGCAGAATGCGAGTTCCAATGTCAGCTCTAACGCCGAAAATTGGTTGGTGAGAACAGTTGTTGCAGGAAAATCTAACTTTGTGCAGCTTGTTGTGAACTTTCTAATTCTGCTGTCAAGTTAAGACTGACAAATTTTGGCACGTTGGCTTGTATAGTAAGGAATCAGTAATTTACACATGATCAGCTGTGAACGGCTTTCACAACTGACACTGTGCACTAGTGTAACAGCACAGAACTTTTGCCACATATTTACAGACACGTCTCGGTTATCGGCTGACGTTTTATGGTATCGCTATAGCTGTGGTTCTTAATCATTTTATTATTGCCATACCCTGAGAACGTGACGAATATTAACTACTCGCTTTTCAAAAATACAAATCAAAAGTACGCCCTGAAAAGTGAAATTACCGCGGCAGCGGTAACTACCCACAGGTTAAGAAACACTGCGCTATAGGAAGCGAAAAATGCAACTTACCTCGGTGTTTTTTCGTTGCTCGATTGAAAACCCCGAACATGTCCAGGCCTCAGGAACACTATCAGGTAGCCGACGCTGCAAAATCTGAGAAAAGGCGTGAGGTCTCATAAGCAATTCGCCCACAGAACGTGTGCCGTAAAAGTAGCCGCACTAGCGATATTGGCAAACTTTTTTAAACTTTCTGGTAGCGCAAATCTTTTGTAAGGTTCAGTTATTGCGCGATTCAACATACAGGGCAACGAACTTACACAAAAGCACTCGAATTTAAAATTCGCACCATCAATTTCAATTCCAGGCTAATATCGTTCTCTTTGTCAAAATGCTCATTAAAACACTAGTGTCGTTGACAAAACAAGTTTTTAGGTGCAAACTCGCACAAAGGTTTCGAGCACAGTCGCCCACCTTGCGCCGCTTGTTCGCGGGAACGGAATGTTTCGCTGTGTCGGGAACATCAGAGAACTCCTGAATGGATGAGGAAACATTGTGGGAGGATCGAAATCTTCCACTGGATCCTCGTCTTCTTCGTGGTACTGTTAGGAAAATTTTCAATCACGCCAATCAACAATCAAGCTTCTCAACTGTGGCAAATGTCAGTTTCAACGCACGCAAAAATGAAATTGCTTTCATCAAAAACAAAAAAAAAAACTTGCTGGTCACTGCTTGTCGCTACATGAACAGTGATTCTGATTATGATGACATGCAATCATGATCTGTACACTTGTCATTGATGGAAGGACGGTTGCAAACTTTTGCATTCGATGTTCAGGTTTGTTCACTGTGTTACTTCCATGCAGCTCCTGGAGTCGTTATACAAATGACGTGCTCGGCTTCAACCATGCACGACCTGTCCCAAAGTATCTAAATCAACGATGCACAACCTGCGGCCGTACGCGGCCTTCGATAGTGAAGTTTGCGGCCGTCCACATGTAATTTAAAATATAAGATTTGACGGCCGTGGTGGCGTATATTGAAACAAAACAAACGCAAGGCAAGAAAATCAGTCGACACGATGCGTAACAATCTGGATGGTGATGTCACGAAGAGTTATAGAATGAATACGCAATTTGTTTGAATGTGTTCTGTGTTTGTTCGCATTTGGCAGTAACCTATTCTTTAATTCAACGTATATCATAAAGATAACTCGAACTCATTGGCGGCCGTACTTCATATAAATAAGAGTAATGCGGCCGACAGTAGCAAAAGTTTGTACACCCCTGATCTAAATAAACGCACCACCTTGGCCGAATAGTGTACAAATGCGATTCCAAGTCATCAGCTTTCAACGAAATGAAATAAAGTGCGGCGTTTCGCGCAAAAATCAAACGGATAACAGGACTGGTTCTTACGGAGCTTTGAATTGCCTGCGATTTTTTTCTATTTTTTATCCAGCAGATCGCCACAAACATTAAATTCGCAAAATACTGAGATACAAACGAAAAACTGTTTGAAAAACGAAATAAAAAAACAATTTCAAACATACTCCACCACCAGGGCCGGAGCCAGACATTTTCATTTGGGGGGGCCAGTTTTGCAACAAGGGGAGCTGTCAATGTTCTGTGTAGGACTTTCAGGAAGAGACCTAATTTTGGGGGGGCCAGGCAAAATTTTGGGGGGCAGTGGCCCCGCCTGGCACCCCCCTAGCTCCGCCCCTGTCCACCACAGCCCTTCCTGTAATAGTAAACATTGCATGGTAACCAGGAAAGAGAAAAACTTCCATCTGTTTTTGTTCGTTTTTTTTATAAAATGAGGTCACTCTTCGCAAATTGCGGAGCATTAATCAGTGACTGCCGACAAAGTTTCATACGCGCGACGGTTCATAAATGTCTAACATCACAGATAAGTTCCGGTGCGCAGCAAATGCTAACGATTCAGCAGCAGGTGCATCTAGGACAGTGGTTCATAACCGCGAGCCATCTGGATCACTAAGGGAAGACATTTTCAATCCTGGGAGGGTATTTGCCCAAGGTAGGAATTGGGGAGAAAAAATAAAGGTTCTATGTTTTTACTTTTCTGTTTCCACAAGGTCTGCATTTTCTAGCAAGTCTAGCAGTCTTTTGCTTTCGAGCTTGCCTGCTAGCATGAACTGCAATAATTAGATTCTGCGCTGGTTGCATTTCTCGATTTTCGCAACTTACTAGGTTTGAGCTATAATAATAGGCAATTAAGTATGGTGATGTAACATTGCTAAGATTGTAAAGAGATGAAGCAAATGTATTTGTTGGTGAGTTGTGTAAAACATTTACGTTGTATCTCCAGTGCTTCAGTAAAAGCATGCCTGATTAGTTTGAGAAAGTTAGACGAATCCAAAAAGCTTAGCATCAGTTTGTTGAAATGGAATAGCTTTTGAGGTAAATAGATGATTTATATATTATCACATTTTACTGGCATTTCGTTCTGTACAGAAGAAAAATAGGTCTAATGCTAGAATTTAACCCAACAGACTATTTTTCATCTTGCAATGAAAATCGATTTTTGTTTAGTTTTCGTGATACTCATCTCGGTGCTTATCTTTTTGTGACCTCTGGTGGGAGGAAATGAAAGCGTCTGAGGTTTGTAATGGAGCAATACGGAAAAAACGTTGAGAACCACTGGTCTGAGACTAAAACTCACCGACATGTCACTGAACTGGGTGGTTAGTTGTCTGAGACAAGGTTCAAGGCAACTTCTGCCATTTCTAACGTGATGTTGGGCAGTATACTGCAGCGTCTGCAAAAAGGAATGTTCAAAATTAACGGCGTCCAAGACAAAGACTTCATTAAAACCACCGTCGTCCTCTCTTATTTTGGCTTCTAAAATCCGCAAAACAATCATAAATGAAGATCATTGCAGCTCTCCTTCACTGAAGCATGGAACAATCTGCACGCACATTTCTTTGTTCAAAGTGTACTTTACTTTGTTCAACGCACGGTCAATGAAATGTTCAGCGACGCAATTTTACCATCCGGTTAAACAAAATGGTTTTTGTGCTGTAGTGTTTGCGACATAAGCCATGTGTTGCAGTAACTCCAGTCAACAGAAATTTGTCACGAACTTGCTTACAGTTGTGTATATGTAGGTTACCACAGACGGGGCTTTTTTATAAATACTGTAAAATCTCTATTTTTACCAAAGTGCGGTGCCGGTGTTTAATCCTGCTCAAAAGTACCCCCACGGTTGATGGAGGGTACGAGACGTTTTCTTACTGAACAGGTTAGCGGCAGTCGCAGAAATATTTTTTTTCAGTAGCTTAACATAAGGTGCGAAAAATTCCTTCTGAGATGCCATTACTTTTATACTGTTGGCGCTTTGTGCAGAACAACGACTGGCGGAAAACAACATTTTAGAACAACGACTGGCGGAAAACAACATTTTATACTTTGTGTGGATTTCTATGTTTGAACAGATGCTTCTTAAAAATTGTACTGTGCGATTTGTTGATCAAAACTCGCAGAACCACGCGTTATCGAAATTAGACGTTTTTTGATCTGGGTTATATTACAAGCTCATAAAAGAAAAGCTTTATGGCGATGTGCATCAATGTACGTAAAAACAATTAAAAAATTAAACAATAAAGGCAGACCTAATTCAGGGCATGGTTTCTTGACCACAGTTGAAATAAAGGGTTATCTGAATGGGGTACTGCATACCACAATCAACTGTTATGGAGTACTTCGATTACAGTTCTACAGTGCCAACAATGCTGTTGCTATACTGCATTCGAGCGGCTGATACAGCATTTTTCGAATAAAGGCGACGCATTGCTGTAAACCGCTGACGCTATTTGTTTTAACCCTGCTCAGGCAACGTTTAGTGCTTGTAACGCGTGAGGCAACTACGGATGCAACGGGACCCGAAATCAGGTAACGTTTTTCTCGGACACGTGACCTCTGTAACTTCCAGTCAAACTGTTTTTGACTTCCCTGCAACGGCTTTTCTTCATTTTCACATAATAATCGTTTGTGCACAGCGAAACACACAGTTTATATTCATTTTACATAAAATATTTTTGAACTAGGGTCTGTGTAGACGCAGGTTACCTGATGTGCGCCCAGGGTTCTAAAAACTGCAAAAACACAAAAGCAACAGCATATTTTAAAACACTTGACTAGAAGCGAGTAACACTTCAAGTAAGCAGGGATCTACATAGACCCCGCGGAGAAACACATCTGGAAAACGTCGACATGGGCCTTGGTTGGGGAACATATCAGGTAATACAAAGTCTCCAAAATCCCATGGTTACCTGATAAAGAAAACTCGTACACCATTTCATTTGTCTCCAAAAGTAAAGAGAAGTCATGATATAGAACGGTTTTCTAACGTTTTTGTAAGTGCATGTTATTAAAAAAAACATGTGTACTGCGATACTCATAGTAACCTGGAACAGGGCGTTGTCCGTAGCGTTGTTTCGAGGGCTATACCTGTACACACCAGGCTATTTTGCTACAACTGAGGACAACCTAGTCGTTCAAACTTCATCCATCAACCATTGCACGCTCAAATGCAATATACCCGACATACAATCAACTGAGCAGTTGCAACGCATCTAAAGCGTAAAAAGGAAAATAAAAGATACTAACGTTCTTCAGTTTGTTCAAAGAATCAGGATCCACGTTGGTCCTGACAAAAACGAATTTGGGCGATTCGTTGTGAGGATAATTTGCAGGAAACGAGATGCGAATAACAACGTGCTTGACAGGAGTTCGCAGCGAAACCGTGCATTCTCGACGGGGAAGGTCCACCTAGCATTATACAAGATTTTCAAGAAAAAAAAAAACAATGCACACGCTTGTGCTTCGTGCAACTCGGTCCACCTGAACGAAATCGCAATGAAGTTACCGAAATTTAAATAACCTAGGTGTGGCATTTTTTTTAAATCCCACCCATTTGAACATTGTTTATCGAACAAACGAATAACGCACCCCTACACGGTAACTGTTTTTAAAGCATTTGTGACGAAACAGGAAACAGGTAGTTGTCCGTAACTACTGACATCAGCGAACTACCAGGAGCAGCTACGCAAGGTCGCTATCACCAAAATACGTTTCATGGTGCATATTTCCCATTTTTGATCAACAAACAAATGCGCGAGTTCGTTACATTTGCTGACACCAACCCCACCACAACCAACCTCGTCCATACTCAAATTAGGTAAAGAGACATTCAACAACTTGAATTCTTGCTCCAGTGAATCCAAACGGGTTCCTCCGACCCCCTGTTGCGGGAAAGAGGGAGAAAGATCGACGAACCCTGGTTCAAGCAGTGAACTGTCTCGGTGTTCAGAGCTCCTGAGGTTGGAAAGCTGAGAAAAGCTGCCACCTCTCATGCTTCCAGACAACTGGGAAAGGTTGCTGTCTGCACAAGAATGCACTCGGGTCACAATAGAGCTACCTAAAGCACTTCCAATCATTTTGGCAACTGTTCATACAAAGTACTATATAGAAGCTTAACAAATTTAAAAAAATCGAAGTCGCCTCAAGGATTTTTAAAACAGAAATGCAAACTTTGGTGAAGCCAAAAATGTGCAAAGCGGCTGCTGTTAAGTTCGGCTGTTTCATCATTATTACAAGCAGTAATGATCTCGGCTCTATTACCCCTTTGAAAAGCAATCGGCATGACCTGCCACAGCATACGACAAGGCGGCTGGTGCGCTTTGATGACAAAATGCAAGCATGACACACAACCACAAGACTGGATAAAAAGAAAAATAAACCTAAATCCAAAACGACTCAATCGACCATTCCACGCCTGTTGCTTGAAATTTATTTCACCTGCGCTGGAATTTGACGACTGGTAATTTTGCGACAAAGAAAATGCCCTCGCAGACTTAAAAGGGTCATCAGCCAACTCTTGGGCTATTTCGTACGTCTCTTCATCTTCAACGTGATTAAGCATATCTTTTGAAACACCACACGCTAGAAGAAGATCGTGATCCAGGCGGCTGATTCGCAGTTTTTGATCTTTCGTCCACGTTACAAGTCTCCACGACGGCTCTGAAATACAGAATTACAAACAGCAGCGTGAAAAACCCAATGCCGTTTGCACCGCTACGTAATTTACCCGAAGCATAATGGAGCACAAAATTCGGTTAACATATCGTTAGAGCAAAAAATTGCTATCCAGAAACGTTGCAACAGCACAGCATCTCTCTTTTGAGTTGAAAGTGTTAATTTCTCCATACAGATCAAGCACAAAAGGGTTGGGCACGATTTTCACCTTACAAATAAGTATCAAACCTGCAGCTGTGGTGGTGTTTCATCAGCTAAACCAAAATGCACAGTAGCTGTTACCGTACCAATTTGTATAAAACGCTATGTACAAGTTTTATCAGATAATATTACCGCCTCGTGCTCTGTAGCACTGGTAGCCAAGAACAACGTCAGTGTAGCCAGGAAAACTTTGAACAGGACTACCCTCAGTAGTATTCCAAAGTGCAAGAGGTGTTTCACGAAAGCTGGCATACTCAATAGTGAATAAGCCAGTTCCAAATGGCTGAAAAACACACGATTGCAATTGTTATGGGAACAACTAAGTAATTTGGGTGCAGGGTTGAGCTAGTGTTCATTTTTCGAAACAATCATTATGGATTTCAGAAGTCAGTGTTTGTTGTGTTACAAATTCTTATTGCACGTAGCAAAAATAACCCTTACATTACAAAAAGCAGCAAGTTTGTTGCAGACACACCCACACATCCGCCAGCTTGATTAAAACAAGTAGTAAAAGAAACATACAATTTCACAAAAATCTAAAAACACAGACACAAGATAAAGCTAAGTTCGTAATACCCTTCACTGACAAACAGTTACTTTACATTTGTTGACAACCACACGTTGTAATGAGCAATGCTTCTATACCACAAAAAATGTATGCCAAGTTGGATAAGAAAGCATTTGTGGAACTATGGGATACAACAAAGGACTATACAACTTCAGATCATGAAGAACAAGCTAATGTTTTTAAGAAACACAAGTTTTTGCACTAAACCAGTGGTTCTTAAACTCTGCAAACACGCCGAACGCTTACGTAGTTTTCGAAGCTTTTGTCAAACCCCATATTTGTCCAATACAACAGAAAGTAAAAATGGGTTACTGAAATCAGACGACCTTCGTCGAGCCCCTGAAACAGCTCTGTTGAACCCTGCGGGTTTGATTGAACCCAGTTTAAGAACCACTGCACAAAACGTTTTTCACAAGTACACTAGACAAGCAACTTACAGCATAAGAAATTTTCCAAACTGGAAATTTCAAACTGATTTCCAAATCAGGAGTTTGTGGCAGATCAGCTGTAACCCAAACCTTCACTGTAGCATCCTGGCTGCCAGATGCTAATCTGTGTTCATCAGTAGGAGACCAATCTAACTGGTTTATTTTTGACACATGAGCTGTGATGTAATGTGTAGGCGTTTTTATTTTCTGCAAGACAAAAAACATTCAAGTTAAACACAGAAAAATAACTCAGGAATGGTAACCATAGCCATGTCCACGGATTATCAAGCTTCAGTATATCATCCATCATACCCGCACATCCCACAATCGAATATTTCCATCATGAGCAGTTGCCATTATGTTAGAGTTCAGTTTGTTCCATTTGACTTGGCTTGAACCAGCTGAAAACAATATTTTTCACACAAAATTATATAACAACTTACTTGTAAATACCCCATTTGCAGGTAAAAACTTTCTAGCGGTAGATCAGGGTAACCAGCATTTCACAATTTTTTCATTCAGATTACAACATAGTTGTGGATTGTTGCCACCCATATCAAAAGTACTGTTTAAAATACATGAGTTTCAACAAACTCTCAACAAGCAGCTGAAAAGAGTTGACCACTGCTCAGTCGTGTTTCATCAACCGCACCTGATATCAATTTCTGATAAAAACTAGATCAATACCAGTAACAAAATCATTGAACTGAAAAAAGCTGGTTTCTACAACAACTATTAATAGACTGCTGAATATACTACAATATTGCAAATGAAATATCAGTTTTGTGGCAGTTCAAATCAATCTATAGCAATGGCAAAAAAACTGCACAGTTGATGGAAGATAATATCGAAACAGTGCAAAGTTGACAGTGGTGCAATAGTGCTAGTGCAAGTGTCTAACTTACAAACGGTAGAAGTGGAAAGTTTAGGCTGTTTCATATTTCTTGCATCCCATAAGAAAATGTATGTATCAAGAGAACAAGTGGCAGCAAGATTTGGATCCATTATTGACCAGTCAATGTCACTGATTGCACGAGTATGGCCCTTCAATGTAGCAACACACTTTGCTCCTCTCTCTTCAAACTGCCACAAGTCAGCCCATTGATTATACTGTAAAAAACACAAACAGCAAAGCAATTATGTGAACCATATTAATGAACAGAAATAAACACTTAACTCCTTGGTGTCCGCTAGGATTCAGCGATTTTCACAAAAAAAAACAGCAGTTTTCGGTTGCCTTACCAACGCCCTAGCTCCTCCACCGATTGCGCTAGAGAGCTGTTCAACGGCTCAAACGGATCGGCCAGTCTAGTAGATGGTGCGGTTTTTTTTGTGATTGATGTCATAAGTGGAGGACTTTTAGGCCACCTTGGCCCACTTTGTCTGGCCCTGGGCGCCAACCGTTAGGTG
>Ga0210059_1007675_pt1 | contig 17098 bp, 8 predicted proteins | sample Ectturendosymbi2_FD_188042 | JGI IMG/M metagenome (GOLD analysis project Ga0210059, IMG submission 188042) | Ecteinascidia turbinata endosymbiont from Florida, USA - Sample 2 (SPAdes) (version 2) | ecosystem: Host-associated > Tunicates > Ascidians > Unclassified | place: Key West, Florida...
CTAAAAAGTTAGTTTCAGGACAACTTGTCTATTTTTAGGGCAAATTGTTATTTTCAGGGCAAACGTTTTCCGCCCCCCCAGTAAAATGCGTTCCCGTACGCCTATGTCTGTTATGAACGTGGTCTGTTATCAATGTGGTCTGTTATGAACTGGTCTGTTATGAACGGGTCTGTTATGAACATGGTCTGTTATGAAGGCGGTCTATTATGAACGGGTCTGTTATGAACGGGTCTGTTATGAACGTGTTCTGTTATGAACGTGGTCTGTTATGAACGGGTCTGTTATGAACAGGTCTGTAACGAACGTGGTCTGTTTTGAGTGGTTTGTTGTGAGTGGTCTGTTATGAACAGGTCTGTTTTGAAAGGGAACCGCTTAGATACATGACCAAAGAAAAAAACTGCTTGGATCTGGTTGTCAACTTTTGTTCTCAATCCTTCAGTGAGGCGAAACTATGAACGATCTTGTTAGTACTGAACTGGTAACAAAATTCACTACTGTACAGGGTCTGTAATAAGTTAGGTTTTTTCAAGGACGCTTGTGCATCGAAGTATGTTATAAACGCTCAGCAGTATTTCACACAGGCCCGTAAGCAGCTTGGGACGCCAAGGGGGGCGAAGAGTTTTTTGAGAGGGGCTGAAAATTTTTCACTATGTCCAATAGACTTGAACTTTGTCCAAAACATTTTTCCAGGGGGGCTTGGCCCCTCCTGCGCTCCCCTGGTTACGGGCCTAATTTTACAGTTGATAGTGGCGCCGCGCATCACTGCCAAAGCGTGTTATACAAACAAAAATATTTATATCTTCCAACAAGCAGTCGTGCGAAGCATTACAAAAAATTTTGATGACAAAATAAGCATATGCAATGCCTGAATAAGACAAGGAAATGCTGCTTTTAAAAGCGACAATGTAAAAATTTGTTTGAAACAACCTTTTCACTGCACGCTGAAATGATACCGGCGGAGTTGAGTGGATTTTATTTTTGCAACCTTACTGACCCGAAAAATTTTCCAGTTCTTAGGTAAAAGAGTGGGTGACATTGTGTCGAGCTGCTGCTTCTGCGCTTTCCGAAATCTCTCCCTAGGCTGTGGGCGGTAATGCGAAAACGAAAATCGTTTGTTTGGGAGTGCTAACTGTCCGAGCAAACATGCTGCATCTGGAAGTTTTGTGCAGCGAAATGTCATTGCACGCCACCTTGTGCTTAGAAAACCAGTACCACATGCAAGCGTCAACTGTGATGCCAGCGTAAGGATTAGGAATTTCAATCCACCAGTGTTACCAGTAGCTTGCGGTTGTAGCACAACGCAATACTTGGGAGTACCAGCAGACAGACGTCAGACTTTCGCGCTAAATGGGATGTTTACAAGTTTAATTCTGCTTCGATGCTGTCTGTTACGAATGATTCGTTTGAATAACGTTTTGTTCAGCAGTGAACAATGACAACAAGATCGTATTTCACGAAATACCAAAGCAGGGTAGACATCATGTCAGGATCTGCAGTGCATACGCAGGCTACGAAAAAAGAGTAAAGTGATTGAGGGCATTGGAACATCTCTTTCACTCAGCGCCCAAGCATCGTTGCTTTTGTAGGTCAAATAAAAATATTTTGATGACTCTCAGTTACAATGCTCGTCTCTATGTTTTTGTACGATTTGGGTGTATTAAATTACAGGAAGGCTGATGTAGTTTGTGCATACGTAGCTTATAGCTGGAACGGCGGTATATCTTCAATTTCATGACAGCGAAATGAAATGTTGGGTGTACCAAATTGAATGTTTTGTGAGACCCGGCACAACAACTTAAAATTTGTATGCTTCAATAGCATTGCGAACTGTAGGCCTGACCTCTTGATTTTGTACTTTAAAAATTAGTGTTGACTGACTCATGCCAGTTGTAAAAAGAGCGCGTTAAACAGAAAAAAGTAACCTGAAGAACTGGGTAAAGTGAAGAAAAGATAACAAAATAACATGTTTAATAAACTGGCCACTTGCTCAGGGTGCACCGAGTTTACAGGAAGTGGTGGCTGTATTACAGTGTTTCCCGACGTTGTTCTACTTGCCATCTGTTAGGCACATCAAATTTCACTCGCAGACCCCGAACTTTCAGTTTAGGTTAATAAAATACAGGAGAAGCTGTAACTCGCAGATCCAAGGTTGAACCACTCATTATCTAGCAAGTTGGGTCATATGATAACAAAAAAATTTGCATTTCAATTAGTGACAACACTTTGAAACGGGTAACTAGTTTCATTCACACGTTGACTTTAGGACCAGGAATGTTCTCACAAGTTCTCAGAAACAAACGAACTGAGATAAGATTTCGCCGTTCTAGATGTAGACGGTTTGTATGTGTGAAAATGTCTTGGAGTTTGATGCCCTTACGAAATATGTGAGGTGTTCAATTTGCTTCAAAGTGTTATGAAGGTATAGCAGAACTGCAGACTCCTTCAAGTACGGCCTGTTCAACATTCAGAAAGGACTTTCAGGAGTACATTCTCAGAATTATAACCGGAAAGAAATTAGTGTTTAGTCAATATGTACAAATTGTAGGGTTGGTTTCATCTATTTCTAATTATGACTATTAACTAAATTGTTGGGTGAACGATTTTAAGCATTATCAAATGTTGTGTTTGATGCGAACAACAGGTGAGTTTAAATATGCTAGGATGAAATTCTCATACAGAAGTGGGTTGAGACACCCGTGATAAGCGTTGTTACGAAATAAAAAATATATAAGTGAGTCAATAAGGACGAACTCATTGGGTTCATCAACCTTCTACATTTTGCCATCACCAAGCGTTTCAGAAGACGCATCTATGCGCTGGTCAGTTCAGTTTGTGAAAAAGGGCATGTAACTGGTGGTTCCCACACGAACGCCCAAAATACCTATTTAGAAAAAAGCCAAGTGCTGACCTCCGTTGGGGAAGGAATAAAATATTGATATTGTAAAAAGTGTGGAAACTTAAAAAGCTGAATTAAGCAACTGAATTTTCTAAAAATTGTCGTGGAATATTCCATGAATGTCTGCTCCCACAGAAAATTTCATCCGATATTAGACGTGCTTTGTGATAAATGCTTTTGATTCAGTTGGGAAAATGCTTTGAAAAATGAGCAAGACCGTTAAGAACGGGCTACCACGGAACGAACGGCACTTCGTTAAAAGTCGAACATCCTCACGATTTGAAGTTCAGTTGCCTGTCAGCGTCAGCGGAATGAATGAGCGATATTTACGTGATCCGAGTTCCGCCAGGTCAAGCAGGCAAAGAGCTTCGAACGTGTCGTGTGTACATGGCTGTTGCTCTGGAACAGCTGACCTAACGCTTTCGAAGAGTGCGGTTACGAATAATTAAAACTTGTTTTACACTGTGTGTAAATGTAGTGCGACTTTGCAGAGTCCATACCATAAAAGAAAAGTGTTATGTTTTAAAGTCACATGCTAAGCTTGCAACATTACAACCAGGGCCGTCGCCAGCGGGGGGGGCAGTGGTGCCCGGTCCCCCCATTTGAAATCTGTGTCCTCCCATTTCACGTTTGACCCCCTGGTTGCTGCATATATCTAATACAGTATTTTAAAAATGTGGTCCCCCCTGATGCTAAATCCTGGCGACGACCCTGATTACAACTTGCTTCTTTAGCAGTAGGGTCTAAACTGCTGTAGTTGTAGCAGTAGGGCCAAAACTGGAGGGGAAGCATCATATTTCAAACACATTGGTAGTACTGTAAGATTTTTCATACAGTTGATCCTGAACGCTTCACTTGCCGCGCATCAGCGTTTCTGGGCTGTTTTTTTTCGGTAATTTGTCGGTCATAGACGGAATTTTTTTAAAAATGTTGGATGAAAATTAAGTCAATTCGGTCACAATCTCTGAAAATATAGAGCAATGCATATTCTTACGGCGAGTTTCAATACTGCCGTGGGACAAACGACCGAAATGTCTTAACGAAAGAAACAGTTTCTGGGTAGTTGGGTAGTGCAGTCAATTTTGAAAGCGTATGCTATTAATTACTGCACACTCTTAAAAACTTTAAGGAACAGAATTGATGATACAATGACGTGTACACTGGTAGTGCTTGAAATCAAGCATATCCTGTCGATTTGATTTTTGAACGATCTCTGTTAAATTTAAAACGAATTGGCTGCCATGCTCTCTGGAAACTGCCAGATCTGACGCAGCTTCATTTGATCTGTTCCTGCCTGCGTGAGAGGTTCTAACACATCCTATTTGCGTTATGGGAAATTAGTTTGCAAAAATAGGCAACCACTAATTTTGCCTGTTGAGTGCAGCAGTCCTTTGCGGTGATTTTAAACAGATACTATACCGCCGACAACACTAAAAGAATCAGGTTTTAAAGTAAAATCATAATAGTAAATGGACCCTACGAGGTCCAAATTTCCAATATCTGTGATTTGTATGAAGTCTCAATCAACTCCCCAACTGAGGTGTCTGCACGAACTACTTGAGTGATGGTCAAAGATGAAGGGCAATAAAGTGGGGGGAGTTTTATTTAAAAAAAAAAACATGCTTCATGCAAAATGCCTGAAACAACTTTTGTTAGGCATTTCATATACGAAAAATGACAAATAATCAAAAAGTAAGGAAATGATATTTCAACATCAGAAAGATTACGAAACGGCATTCCCCTGACTATGCAGTCTAGTAGGGTTACTGATTCTAGTACGGACGATGGAAAATAGAGCAATACCAGCAGGCACACAGCCATTGGCGTAGTCAGGGGGACCCAGGAGGCTATGCCCTTTTCATTTTGGGCATTGAGAGGCGGCATCCCAAACCAAATACTGCTGCTCGCCTAAAATTAAACATTTTTCACCGCAAAACAATTTGGGCTTGTTACGCCACTGCACGCAGCCGAGGTAGCTCTTCCGAAATTTTTGTCTGCACAAAATCTTTCTTAAAAAAGTAACGTGAATTTCAATGAACAACATATTTTACTGCACTATCGTTTCAAAAATAGTAGAAAATTGTGTAAATATTGTTTGTTTTCTGCTTTCAAGCAATTGGACGATGCAAAAGGTAATGTCAAGTGTGCCCAGCAATTGTTACAAGTCAGACGAAGTGACGTTATCACCGAAACCGAAATGTGCATGTTTCAGGCTGCGGCCCAATGTACGTTACTAAATGTGGTGATGAGATGTTTTATTCATTTTCGTGCCCGCTTTTCGTCAGGGGAGAGTCGCGACGCGGGGACAGCAGCCCTAGAAAGACTTGAAACACCACGTGGGCAACAGCAATCTGAGAGAGTTCTTCTGGCTCCACACCAGGGCGGGACCAAGCAAGATCGAAGATGTAGTCACTCTATCCGGTTCTTGGACGACATCTGGGCCACTTCCCGTGGGTGTATCCAGCAGGAGTCGCCTCGCCAATTTTTCGTAGGACATTCTGGATACATGGCCGAACCAAAGCAGCTGGGATCTATCGATTGGGAGGAGAAATGGCTCGAAATTCAAGGTTTTGCCAATTTCACAGCTGAGCACTTTGTCGCAAAGTGCCACACAGTGAACTTTTCGCAAAATCGCGTCTCTGCCGCTTGCCACTTGGGATAGTATTCTTTCAGTCATTATCCAAGATTCGAAGAGTTCGCGGAGTGATACTTCGCGATAAAGTGCTCAGCGGTGAAACCAGGCCCGTAGCCAGATTTTAAGGTTTGGGGCGCAAAATACATTTTTAGGGGGGAAAGACTTTTGTTTTTCTTATATGTTTAAAACAATTTTTTCTAGGCGCAACAAATTTGGGGGGCACAAAAGGAATTTGGGGTAATGCCCCCCGTGGCTACGGGTCTGTGTGAAATTCGTGTAGCCTTGGATTTCGAGCAACTTCTAAGTAGTAGAGGATTTGGCAGGAACGCTGATCCATCAATTCTTATTAACAGGAGTAGCGTTCTCCCATCTGGCACACATGTATTGACGGTTATGACGTTGTTTTTTGATGAATCTCTCCACAAAAAATTCCCATCTATTTTTTACTGCAGCAAAACATGTTATTTTTATGACGGTGAGTTCCCCCACCCATACGTTGGTGACAGACGACTGGACGTACGGAGTAATTTCTACAATTAAACTTGCAAGCAAACGTTTTAATACTTGATTTATCCACCTTCTACATTGTTGCATTTCAAAATGTTTAGAACAATTTATTAATTATTATAGTATGATTTATTTGTTTTAACGCCACTTGCCATCTACTGATATTTTAGTTTATTTGCATTTTAAGGCGCTATAGACAGAAACCACGTCAGATCTATACGGTCTCTCATTATTGCTTCACACACAGTTTGCAGCCCAATTATGTTTGGAAGAAGTGCGTAAAAGTGATGACCAGCAGCCACAGCTTTATTGTGTGAAGCTTTTTTGCGATCGGCTAACGACGGCAGAGAATGCAACTGTACAATCAATGTTCAGAGCGGGAAAACTGCTAATTAGGCGGAGATCGAAAGAATTTTTGTGTTGTCAAGCTTTTAACATTTCCCAGAACTAGTCGCAGCTCCCTACTTTGTCTACTCAAAAGGTATCTTAAAGCTTTCAGCAGTTTCGTTTAATTTGCGACGATAGAGTTTCTTCGGTTATTTTAATTAGCTGCTGTCGACTTGAAAGACCCAGCCGCGTGAATTATAACGAAAATTAATATAGTTGTTAATGAAAATCGAGCAGCGGTACGTCTGTGGTTTGCGCTTGCGAGCACACTTTAATCACTACATGGTGGGTTTTTGTTCCTAAATATAGGCGCTTTGCCGGATGTCAGTTTAATGTGAATAAGGCGTGTGTGCTGCGCCCACGGATGCGTAAGATGATGGCATAAACAATCACTCGAAATTTCGGACTGTTTATCTACCTGCTATTTAGAGCTTAATGTTTGATACACGCTATTCGTGACAATTTTAGAATTCTGATGTCTTGTCTCGCGAGGTTAAGCTTGTCATCTACACAGGCTTCCAATTTTGTGAAGCACGAATTCTACTCAGCTCAAATTTTTGCGTCCTGTTGTAAAAACTATTACCGCCAAATCTTTATCGTACAAATCACAAGTGTAACCATTAGGAAAGATTGAGAGTCACTGCTGATAGCCGCCAACTACTCTTAAAAGTAAGCCCTGCAGTCTGACGTTATTTGCAGACTTTGAAATGTTGAAAAGAAAAGTGTTATAATAGATGAGATTTGTCTGTTCAAGCTATGTTTTTACTGATGTTTTAAGGTTAAACCAATTATATAAATAGACTCGTTCACAACTTTGAGATGACCACGCAGAAGCAGTGATACGAAGCCAGTGCTGTGCTGGAATTGTAGAGGGTTTTACATCGGTTGCTGCTGCCTGTAATAACAAGATGTAAAATTGATGTTAGCATACATTCTTTGTACTCCACCCTAATGCTGTTTCTTGCAAATGGTAAGCCACGCAGATATTTCGTCTGTTGAACCAGGACTGCTGTTCCCTGTCAACTTCATTTCCACATGTAGGTTCTTTTGAAGATGATTTTTTAAAAACCTATAGGCTTGACTCAGATGAGATATTTTGTGCTTGTTGCACGGTTGTTGGAGACAAAACTCTAACGTTTTGCAAAAACCCTGATAAAGTGGAAAGTTTCAACTTAACATCGAATTGTTTGTGAATTTCAGGAATAAGCATCTCTGTTGGTTTCTTGCATGCCATCAGGTCTGTCACATTTGTGAAGTGTAGTGCACTCATGCAAGAGGAACTTCTTAGTGCAATGTATGCAAATGAAAACATTGACTTTGTTCACAATTAACCATGACTAACGACAAGATATTACCGCGTAGCTATAGAAGCAAAGAGTAGTATATCTACTCTTTTTGTTACTCATCAGAACAGTAACTTTGTTTCCGATACTGCAAAATTAGTTTGTTTCGATACCTGGGTTACAGTGATTTTTATGTTACAAACCAGTATGGTATCTGGACTTAGTAAAACATTTAAGTTCGTCTGATATTTCACAAAATTTGTGAAATTTCTCGCTGAGAATAGAGTGAAGAACAAACAAGCGTCATCTTTTGTAGTCTACTCAATGTTGAATGGAAAACGTCTGCCTGATATTCCGCATTTAATGACTTCCGTTACTAACCGCCCAGAATCGATTTCCGGAACAACTAGCGGCCGAACGGGCCACTGGGACATGACCCCCAAAAAGAAACCGTCGCTGTCAAAAACGGGCGCATGATCACCCGTGCAGTTATAACAGTGAGCAAAGTGCGGAATATTTGGAACACGGCGTTCGAAAACGGGATCTCGCTGCGATTATTTTTGGGAGGGGACGTATCGCGTCAGTGCATCGCTGCAGAATGGACGCACGAATTCCAGCTTCCACTTGCGAGTTTTCATATTAGCTAGATTTCTCTACTCGAACAGCTGATTACAACAATGGATTGCTCAGCATACTCTTCCATTATCAAAAAATAGAAGTTTCATATTAACAGTAACTCTAACAATTATTCCTCATTTGCAGAATCGCTTTCATTTGTTTTAAGTCATCACATGGCTAAAAGGGTACTTTGATAAAATGATACAACTTTAACTATCTTGATTTTTTAAATAACCTGGCATTCATTCAGTTCAGTTTATTTGCGACAAGAGCAGGCGCTATTGTGATACCTTTCACCCTGATCGCTTTATTTCTGCTTACGTGGATAACACAGGCAAAGAAGGTTTTGGTTGAATTTATTCAGTCCTCACACACTTTGCTTTGTGGAAATTGCTGTTTAGTTGTTTTGGCCAGTATGTCTACCAGAGGCACCGGTGTTGGTGATTATGAGAAAGGCTGGGCTTGCCCATTGTTTAATGCAATCTCGTGACCCAGAACTGCAATCGTTTGCCAATGCAAATATAATTTTGTGATAACTACTGTGTAATGATGCGAGACTGCCATAGCCGTTGGCACAGATTTTCAAATATTTAAGCGTTGACTCTCTCCCGATACGATACCATCTGTTATGCGTGCGTGGTAGATGACATTCCTTCGTTTAAAATGAAACTAATGTGGCGATTGGTGATGCTACTAATCACACTGCAAAAGAACGCCATCGGTTGTAACCATTACCAGCGTATGAGGAACATCAACCACGTATTTTATGCATAAATAAGGGCAAAATTATTTTTATGTCGCAACTGGGCTGTTGTTGTGACTATCGGTTGATAGTCTTACTAACTTGAATATTCGTTACCTTTGGGGACTAAGAACTAAGAACAGCCACAATTGGCTCTTCGGGCAATAGGCACGCGCTTCCTTGCCGCCGTGGATTCGGCTGCAGACAGGGTGTTGTACTAAAAATGAAGTGTGGGAACGCACCCAAGAAACTAGCCATTTTCAACAGAACATCAAACTCATCCAAGAAACTAGGCATTTTCAACTGAACATCAAACCCAAATTTGTATTCAACGTAGCACTAACTTTCATTACACTACAAACGAAAACATAAAAAAGCGTGGGAAAACGTTGCCGCCTCAGTACACCCCTAACCGCAGGCAATGAGAAGCCCAAACAAAAGCTTCAGACAAGGTTTGACTGTGCACCCGAGCTTTTTAGCAAACAGCGCTCGTATTCCAAAATAGAACAAAGTGTTTATAATCCTGCTGCAAGAACAAAATCAAAATCATGAATATTGGCCGTTATTTATTTTGAAAAAGAGCAATTTGGGAAATTATCCGCCAAAAAACTGCAAATCAGGTTGCTGTCAGACATGGGGCGATTACAACACAAATGTAATCAATTACGATTACTTGCCACATGCTCGATTACGATTACATTGTAAGTAATCATGATTACAATCGCGATTACATTTGTCTTGATACATCCTCAGAAAGAAAACAAATCCATTCACATAGTTTTATGTAAGTAGGCTATATTTTCAGACAACATACGATATGAATCATTGCAATAAACGAAATTACTAATCTTCAAGGATTAAGCACCAGATTAAAGAAAAAAATATTGATTGTTTACTGAGATCTTCATGCAGTCAACAAACCATGTGGCGCAACTAGAGGTTTGAGCTGGAGGAGAAACTTAGCTGAAAGAAGCCCACTGGCCTCTGCAAGGGACCTACTAGTCAACACTCAGAAAAAAAACTTAAGAAAGGATGGTGGCGAATCCGGGTGTGGATGGCTATACAGTACTAAAACCCAAAATCAACGGAAAATACTCCGAAAAACGCAAAAAGACGACACCGTACTAAAAAAACATTAAGAAGATACTAAAACCGAAATATAAACTAAGTGGGGAAGTGGTTTTTACATTTAGCTGGCCAGGGGAGTCAAATCGCCCCTCTTCCCCCTCGTCAATTACTCCACTGCAACAAACACTTAAAAATATTGATTAAACAAAAATGATCAGTGTTTAAAATCTTTGCAACAGTTGATAAACATCAACGTTTCAAATCTTTTATCAGGCAAACGATATCTATCAGGCTTGAGCATTCGTCCAGCAATGCTGAAAATTCGTTTGTTCGTAATTTCAAAATTGCTGACTATTTCTTCTAACTGCGGGTTACCATCGTCTGCAAACCAACACAGTAGTGTGCAGCTTTTAATTTGAAATGATATGAACAGTGATGCTAATATAGCTGCCATCTGTCTATTGGACCAATAGTCAATGGTTAACAAAACCACACAGGTTTCGTTGAGTTTGTTTTCACCAGTATCTGGTGGATCACGCTTGACATCCTAGTTATCAGTGTGGTGGAAAGGTACTGTCGACTTGGATTAAAGTACCTTATTCTTCTGAAAGAAAGTTAATGTATATAAATTACTGTACTAATTATATACATAGCCTACTCTAGCACTTACATTCATAAGTCCACTCTGAATATATATAAATGAAACGAACACCTCTCCTCGTGATATCCCGCTATTATGTTGCCGAAGTGTGAACCCGTTTTTACGAAGAGCTCCTATTTTTGTTGCTACGTCTCACTAGACTAGACTCACTACGTTACTTCAGGCGATGAACAGTAAGGCTAGCTGGAACAAAGCGAGAATTAGCTAGAAACGCTGTGCTTACCCCTGAACTGTCTGGATTTGAACCACAGAGACGGGAAAATGGCCTCCCCTGAAACATAACCATAACAAATAATGATAAAGGAAGAAACCCAGCCACCACAATCGCGGTTCATCGCACAGTGATGTAGAGTGAAACTTTCCAAGTTTAATCGGGAAAGTAATCGTCGATTACGGTTAAATTGGCAATGTAATCGATTACGATTACATTTCATTTTTGGTCTGTTCAATCGATTACGATTACGATAACTCAAAAAACTGTAATCGATTATGATTACCCCATGTCTGGTTGCTGTATACAATAACTCTTGTGCAGGGAACTGCACGAATGCAGTTAGCATCCCACCCGTGACTACTTGAATAGGCACAGGCTTTGAATAGGCCGAGATCACACACAGGCGCCTGTCAATTATGAGCAATGAGCATTATTTTAAAATAATGGCATACCAGCGATAAGAAAAACGTAAAAAATATACCCGGTAGTCGCCTTACGTAAAAAAATAATAGTCGTCGTCCTTTTCAAGAGCTTGCCTCCAAACATTTTTCTGAAAGTGAGCGTGTGGTGAAACGTGCAAGGTTTTTTTCATGAAATTCCGTGAAATCAATGCGCGTGAATGCGCTGACCTTGCCCTTCACTTGCTTTTCTGTTCCGTTTTATCCAACGGAGGATCTTCAGCTATCACTCGTGCACCCAAGAATATTGGATAAACTGAGATATTGCGTTTGCTGATACATGTACTGGGTGCAGCATGTCCAAGCTCACCACAGCAAGCTGAACCTACGTCAACCACGGCAGTTACGGGTTGGGCCTGTGATGTACTTCCCGTTCGGAGCGCGTCAAGTCTTGTTGCTACCGAGAGATTGATTAACCAAACGCCATGTTGACATCAGCTGTTGTTGTGTCGGGCAAGCTGCAGCCAGCGCGGCGTTAGTGTTTATCTCTTTCCAATAGCCCAGCAGAAGTATGGAAAGATTGAAAGCCATTGACAGAAACGCAGTTTTACTGACATTCCGTGATATACTAACGATCATTGACCCTCACCAAAGAAGCTTTATATACTTGTATGCTAGTGATATAAGATCTACAGATTTGGATTATGGACGGTTTCAAAATGGAATGACGTTGACAGATAGGAAAGGAGCACTAGATATACAAGAATGCAATAAATGAAGAGAGGCTTTGTGGGTCTTTAAGAAACGTTTTACTGTCAAAAGCATTCGAGCCCACATACTTTCCAGTTAGCGCAAGTAGCACAGATTTAAACTTGAAAGGTAGATTATGAAAGATGCTTTCGAATGAGCAGTTGATACGCCTCTTTATGGGGCATCGGTAAAGTCGTCTTGAGTTACCCAATCTACTGCAGAGTGCAGATCCCATTTCGTATTTCCAGTAGAACTTACGACCAAACTTGAAAAGAAACAGCAGTGCGTTTGCAAGGCTCTTCATATTTTTTACACATGTCGTTTCGCTCATGACTGAAAGCTTGCTCTTTGCTAGTGATTGTGCTCAAGCGTCACGTGTCCCGTCAATCAGATCAAAAAATTAACTACGTGATTTTGGTCCTGACATCAGTTAAAGCTGGTGAGAATAAATTGCGATTTGTATGGACTTTATTTGATTTCAATTCTTATGAAGATCTAACACTTGCTGTTCCACTGAATTAAAACCGTCAACATTTGTATATTTTACGCAAAAGGTACTTTTATTTTCCTTTGAGGAAAGTTTGATTAAAAGGCCGTACAGGTGCCGCACATGAAGTAGCTCGATATTACCTGTGCGAAAAAATATTTGCTCGGACATCAACACACTGCTAATTGGTTGGGATGCGTTTTGCATTATTTGCGACTGGTCATGTCAGAAATATTCTCTCATCTTTTTCAAGCTACTGCTTTCTCTCGCCTGCTGTGCCTCTGGAAAAAAGTTTGCGACAACTGCGGAGACAGCAGCAGCTTAACATTTTGAAACGCCGCGCTGTTCTTATCTGCTGTCCACTCTGCCTGGTTTCATGCCTTGTCAATCGCCAGGTTTTGGTTATTTGGGAGACGGCAAATAAAAGAATGGGAAGGCCACGTCCAGCGGGAGCTTAGATTGCATTTGATAAAAACGTCAGTAAATACTGCGCTTCCAAAGCAATTTCTTTTCGTTGAATAAACGGTGCTGCTGTCGGTGGAGAGAGTCTTCTGCTTCTGCGCAGCAAATATTTGTTACAACACAGTTTCAGGAGAGCACGAGTGCAAACCGCAATGCAGTCTTTCAGAATGTTAGTTGATTAAGGTGAAAGTAAGGTAGTATCCAGTATATGGATGTAATTTTTGTCTTTTAACCGCATCTAATCCTCCACTACATTGTTATTGGCCAACAACCGTTCAAAGCATCTATGCTTTTTCAAAACAGGTAATTTGAACCACACCGGAGGTGGTGTTTTGGCATGGCTGCGATCCAGTACTGCACAGTAACTTTGCTGATATTTCTAAAATCATAACCTTTAAATAGCACGTTTTGAATCTTTGCTTCTGTCATAGATGTGTCGCTGTCACTAGACACTGCTGTACCAGCGTGCTTGCAAACTCTTTGTAGACGTTGGTGCTTGCGTATCGATGTTCCATTTACTTTAATACTGCTTACATCACACACTGAATATTGCAACAGGTGAGATCGAGCTGCTTCATGTTTGGAGTGTGTTACGAATATGTTAGAAGCTTTGCCAACTCAATCAATCTAACTTTACTGTAGTAGTTGAGGTGTTGTATATGCATAAGGGTCTCGCTGAAGAGCTTACTTTGGTATCCCTAGATAAAAATGCGACAAAAAACTTTTAAAGCTTTATCTGCAAACCCTATTGAACTGATTTGTTTCTTGATAAATGAAAAGAATATATGTACCATGGCACTGTACCTGTTTTGAGTACATATTTATGGAATAGTCAGAAGAGTTGCAAAAGTATTGTATCTGCTTTTGCTTCGTTGCTACTTACGTGCTGGGAAACCTGTCTCTTTAGTTGCGCATATGTCATAGAACTACGTTGTAAATTTTTTAGCATTATTATGGTTTCGCACAATTACATGTTAATCGTGCATTGTAACGTTTTATTCAAGAAAGAAATGGATTCAATTTGAATGAGACACTAACGCCTAATTATCGTGTTAGTACGCCAAAACATGGTCGCAATAAGACGAAAGTGTTATAACCTGATTCTGACAGGTATGTGGAAGAAATTCCGCTGATGATCGTGGAGCACTTTCCCACAATGACTTTCTCCGAACCAGCCAGATATGTCTTAGCTGTTTATCAGATCGATACATCTGTTTTAACGAAGTTACAATTGGGTCACCAACCACGCATCAGCCAACATATGCTGTTTTTTAACATAACTTTCCTCTTTTTAGCTGATTTTGCACAAACGTTACAGAGGAATTTGCAGCTTGCTTTTATTTTCGAATACCATCTTTAAAACACTTGCAATGATAGCAGAGTCTTGTAAAAAATTTAGGTATTCATATATTATAGCAAACACCGTGAAAGATACAAAAAAAACGAGTAAAGCAGATAGCAACAGTAGTGACATTTTTGTCAGCTGTAGCCTAGCATTTGCGATAATTCGTTGGTTTGAATGTGAAAATAGTTGGGAACACAGGTTAAAAACTACAACCAATGCTATGCACTGAAAATACTGTATAAACTTTTGACAGTTGGCCGCTACTCGTTAATAAAAAGGTTGAACAATTTTTGTAATTTCGCTTACCTACATTTGATAAAAGATACAGAAACAGTTGGTATGCAACTACGTCTGCTCATTAGTAAACAATTTTAGTCGATGCTTTTTCTTTTCGATAGCAGAATTTGCTGAAAATGGAAATTTTGACTAGGCTACAGAAAGCAAGAATTTTATTCGTTGGCAGTTTCTGAAAGTCCTCCTTGATATAAAGTTTTGACCGTAAGCGCTGCCTGAAATACTGAGAAAATTTGGTGAAAGTCGTGTGGACGCATTGTTGTGTGCATATACCGAGAGGATTTAAATTTTTGTTTGCAAAAGGATTAAATGTACCTACTGTATTTACATCTATAGTGAGTTTCACAAGCTGATTCAAAAACTAAACAGTTTTTCACGGTTTTTGTTCATGGAATTGTCACGTGGCTACACGGAGATAATTTTTTCCAAAATCATCGTACACATTCATTCGGTTACGTTTAGCGAAGTCTCTATAATATGTAAAGGAAAGAAAGCCGTTCCATGTTGTAAGTCTTTAATTCTTAAAGAACAAGTACAGGCTGTATTCCCGTTGTTTATCTGATTCCTAAACGTTTCATTCCTTTGCCTTGCTGTAAAGTGCTGCCAGATGAAAATATAGCCGACTGCATGGCAGACCACTCACAAAAATAAATTAAATGCCTTCGGGCCATTTCACGTAAATCATGTTTTTTCTTTCTGGATCAGCTTCGTCGAAGTGAGAAATCTCAGGTGCCGCTCATGTAACTACACAACTTCGCTTCCAATTGAGAAGCGGGCAGTTGTGAGACGATCGCAAAACTGATTTTTTAGTTCGATTTGCTGCTGCAGGGAGTGATGTACGTTGCGGATATCAGCGTAGGCTTTACTGCAAAGAGATTTTTTGCAAATTTCACTGATCACGTGGTTTCAAGCGTGAGAAGGAGACAGGTGCGACAAAAACGCAGTGACGTCAAGCTTCGTGCGAGAGGAACGGGTGCGTCATTTCTCCTGAAAGGGCGACTGAGTGCGGTTGTGTTGATGAACGAGAATACTTCCCTTTTCTATCTAAATAATGGTCAGCGCATTCTGAAATTTCCTCTTGCTTTCTGTGGAAAACAATTATGTCTTCTTACATGTATTGTTGCCGAACAGCGCAGACTATTTCCGGCAGTATATTTCCAGCATTATTGGCAAAGGTAGCATGATTCAAAGTCAATTGTAACAGAAAATAAGAAGGATAGGCACATATGAAAATTTTACGTTTAGCTAGTGCTGAAGCTTATCGCTTTCTATCTTAAAAAAATAACTAAGAAGAGTATTTCAAGGTGCAAGTCAGGTGAGAAGTAAGTTTAATCATTCAAGAACGCGTTCGTCTCCGGATTGAGTCTCAGCTTGGAGAAGGTTACTAACAATGCCATTTGTGTGAACATTTCATAGGTTTGAGTTTCGTACCTGCCAAACATCTTGCTCAGAGAGCAGTGGAAGCTTCGTGCTTGGCGATTTTTCAATTATCTTGTTGAACTTTTCGTTTTACGAATCGGCAACTTCTTGTAAAATCAAAAGTGTTTCCAAGTAATTGCTGTGGAGAAAACTTTATTTTCAAAACAGTGTAGAACTTTAGCGTTAAACTTCAAACCAAGCCACCAACCGCATTCGGTTCAGTTATTCTCCTTGACGTACGAAACAAGAGAACACGGCAATAACGAAAACGTATTTCGGTGGCAAGCTTTGTCGATTTCCTGCTTATGTCCATTGAAGCAAGAGGAGACCGATGTAGGTAAAACCTGAGAGGGAAACTTGACGTGCAAAGGCGTCAGACGCGGGAACATCTGGCAATCGGCGAAATCAAAACCTTGTTACCATAAGCAAACATCAGCACCAGCAAGATGTCTTACTCGTATGTGCTCAAGCTGTCTTGTGGTTAGCTGAGCATCACTTGTCACGGACAGTCTTTCAGGTGGAAGATGTCATCTTCACCTTGGTGTGCGGCATCAAAATCTGACACTTTATTTTACCATTCGAGCAACGTGACGCTAAACACGGGCTACATAAGGTCGCCTTCTCAAACCCGTCGTTACTTTGTATAGGGCATATTTGTTTTGTAGCCTTATACAACAAACTGCCAACCGGGCCAGCTGCCCTCTTCCTGTGAGCGTGGTGATCGTCAAAGCCTCGTGCACGCACACACGCCTATTGCCGTAGAACCGGAGTGGGCAACCTACTATCAAGGGCAGCATAAATGGTGGATTTAATTTAATTTATTTGTTTGTGAGCAGACACGAAGTCCATAGTATGAACACACACACTCTGCAGAACGCAGGTTGATAAAATCAGACAATACAGAACGTAGTACAAGACATTGAAGCCGGCGA
>Ga0210059_1007676_pt1 | contig 17097 bp, 16 predicted proteins | sample Ectturendosymbi2_FD_188042 | JGI IMG/M metagenome (GOLD analysis project Ga0210059, IMG submission 188042) | Ecteinascidia turbinata endosymbiont from Florida, USA - Sample 2 (SPAdes) (version 2) | ecosystem: Host-associated > Tunicates > Ascidians > Unclassified | place: Key West, Florida...
CTTTTGTTTGCAAAATTTGACACTTGTGTTTACTTTCAAAACCTATTTTATATAGTGAGAGCGTAAGCGGTGAAGCACATCCAGATCAAGGAGAAATTGTATCTGTTTAACTGTTTGAATAGTGCCCATAACTGCAAGATGTAACAGTATGGAGTGTAACGGCGCGCAGCGACTTATGTCCCATCCGTGTTCAATGGCCCCAAGCTGTGTTCATGCGGTTACTGGTTTTCTAATGTGTGCAGCTCTCTAGATTCGAAAGGGGTTTGATTTACTTGATGCTACCTTAAAGCCTAATGTTAATTAACAGCACCTGCAAAGATGTCGCAGTATTCCTGCCAGCTACGGTTTCCGTGGCTTTCTAGTGTAGGCCACCAGGTTCTTGACCGTCTTTGCCTGTTTGCACAATACCGCACCGAGACCCCGCAAGCGGATTGATCTGCTTCCGTCCCCTGGTATATCGCCCTCGTGTTTGCCAAGTAGGTCGGCAACGGCCATTGACGGTTGTGCAGTAAAAACCACAACCCAGTCTAATTTCGACTTAGTAACATTTCGGCGCTCTTCGTGTATGAATCAAATTCTGCAAACTGAATCAGAGTATTTCTGATCACCGAAAAGACCAAAGATCTGAGCTGTGGATTTCACACCAATTGGTATGTAAAATATGTTTATTCTTATTTCTCTTGAACGTCTGTAGCTCACAGTGAATCCGATGCAAGTTTATCGCAGTGCCTTTAGTTCGCGTAGATTTACCTGAGAATAGTGGCAGAAAACTCCCTTGCATTGTTAATTGCTGAACTGATTTAATTCGCAGTCGCGCTTTCAAGGATTAATTGTCTTGCCACGCTGAGTTAATCGACAGTGCGGTCTGATAGTTTGCTGTTGCTGCGTTTGGTAGAATCGCTTAGTTGTTTCTGTTGTATTTCAGAAACCGTGTTTGACGATCAATCGCCGTTGAAGTTTGACGCCTGTTGGATTTTGTGACAACAAAGTTTGCCCTGATTGATTGCCCTCCGTTTGCGTTGCTGTAGGGAATAAGAGACTACAGCCCTGTGGTGCACGGAGTTCGTAAGGTGCGTCAGGCGCGCGTTTCTCTAATTTTCTGCGGACTAGCTCCTCCACGGCTCGCATCTAAGGCTAGCTGCCGCAACAGGTATTAATGAACACCAGAAAAAAGCTTCGGCTGGCGTGAGATTTGAGCCCACAAACTTCAATAAGCGTCTTCGATAAGCGATACTTGTCTAAAACTTATAACATCCAAGCACGCATATAAGTTTATTTCATGAGCCTCAGACAACAAAAGTCCAGTTTTCTGTCTCACCGGCTAATAAGTCTCGTAAAAGCATTATACTAAAACTTGCTCCCAGAATGCACAAAAATGCGTGTTTTAACTTGTAATTTTGCACAATTCCCGGGGCATACCCCCGGTTTGTGACGTCACACGATTGTGACGAAACTTTGCCCCCCCTCGGAAATTTTCTGCGTTCGCCACTGTTCACTGTCATACAGGAGTTACATAATTTCCGAAAATGAAGATTTGTAAAAATCATCATACATTTGAAGAGATCGGATAAAAAAGTTAGATGAAGATGCGCAACATTTTAAAGCCGATACAGGTTGTTTCTCAAAAAGGCATCAAAAGTCTTGAAACAATGGTTAACTTGATGCGGGCAAACGCATTATATTTCTGGGTATGTAATCAGAACCGTTGCCAGAAGGTTTTCAATAGGGAGGCTTTACGCTTGTGCGCGGGAGGCTTGACATTCTAAAAATTTACGAAAACTCCACTGATTCATAGTGTTTCATGTTACAATTTGGGAGAGCATGGAGCTAAGTTTGGGGGGATGTTGCAACCTCTCGATTAGGGTTGCGTTGAATGTGCGATTCACCACGAACGAGATCTGCGCGAAGAGCCACACCCATATACACGTGGCGCGAACAAGCAATAATAGAATGATCATGGCATGTGATCTCTATTGTTGCTTGCTGCCACAGTGTGAAGCTTTGCGCACTTGTCTCTCGGGCTTTCCGGTCGCAACAGGGCTAAGCCCACCAATGCACCCCGTGGCGACGGGACTGTATGTAATGCATAATTCGGTAGGTGTCGTGAACCGGTCGAGGGATCTTTTACACCATCCTGGGTTTTATCAAAATGCTCCTTGAAATGATGAGCTATTATGCATTTGCAGTGTTAGCACCTCCCAACTCAGGCAATATACGTGACCTAGGCAGGCAAGGGAAACCAGACGTCCTATTTTCATGTTGTGGTCAGTTACAAGAGTGAGAGTTAAGACCGGCAACGATGGAGACGAACCGTGAATCCTCCGTTTTTGGTGCGAAAAAACAGGGCTGCGGAGCCGTCGTAAAAATGACACAGCACCGGCACCGGAGCTTTTCTTTTCATGAACATAGCTCCGGCTCCAGCTCCGGAGCTCTTGCTTTTGATGAGTGTGCTCCGGCTCCTTTTCATTTTCATGGCTTCGGCTCCAGCTCCGGCTTCTGTTTGTTTCCAAACATTAATATTTTGAATGCCTTGTTGTGCCTCAAGTTGAAGGGGAAAAAATTTAATCAAGTACACAAAATTAAGAGAATATACCAAACGTGTTTGAGTAGTTTAATCTGGTAGTTTTTTGCAAGCAGCGGTATCACCATGAGGAAATCAGCGAAAATGCAACAATCACAGATTCAGTCGATTCAGAGAACAGTTACTAGCAGAAACGTACAACTCAAGATAACGATAACATAAAAAATTTCTGGAAAGGCAGTCGTTGGTTTCGCCGTCAATGCCTGAGGACTATTTATTATTTCTTACGGCCAGAATCAAGAAAATGGCCCTTACTGAATGGAAGCGGCAGCGCCGTGAAATCTTTTGTGCTGTGTTTCACGTTTTCAATGGCTTATCCCTTAAAGCAGGGGTGGCTACATTTTTTGACCCGCTGGCGGAATTCGCGACTGCCTGGTGACCGGAGGGCCGGATATAATGCGGTTTACGTGGCAGGCAGCAGCCAATGCTGTTGCACTGCTGTCCACAGTCGGAAATAGGGTGCTTGAAAAAATGTGCAAAGTATTTGGCGGGTCGGTTTAAACTGGCCGTAGTTTGGCCATCCCTGCCTTAAAGATATTAATCGGCGAATGCTCAGAGGTAGAGGTCTGCTTCTTACTAAGCTTTGCGTCATAATCACTGATTGAATTAACGGAGTGTACCTTGAGCAAGAAAGTTAACCGCAACCGCCACGGCAAAAAGCAGTTTCAGTCTTCGGCATGCCGCCAACTGCAGTCACCCAAAATCATCACAAAGATATTTAATCCAATTTATGGATGCATAATAACACACATCGTGGATTGAGGTCTGTGAAGTTGGACAGTCTTGAAGAGACCACCACTAGCTATCTTTACTTTTTTGTAAGTTCCAAAAATTTGTGAAGTTGTTTATTCTTATGCTTATAAGCAAATTCTGTACGATGTATGCAAAATTTCATCTTGGAATACAAACGAAAAATATTTTCGTAGAAATCCAGTGAAGTTAGGAGAAAGATGGCTTCATAATATTTTCGTCAGTTCCGCTTTTCAGTAGTGAGCTTGATGAAATAGAACAACGACGTTGGCAACACAACGAATTTCCTCTAAACTTTCTTTCATTTTGCGATCATTCCGTGAAGAACCAGCGCTATCATTGCAAAGAGCTCAGATTTTGAATTGGTTGAGAAACTGATATTTCAGAGAAAGTAATTAAATACTTTTTGTTTTCGGAAATCCATAAATCGTAGCAGGGATGTGATGATTCTTACACATAAACCTTACGCATGTTCTTTTGACTGAATGGGTATGCAAACGGATCATAGGATTCCACAAGTTCAAAACTTACTTAAAATTTTGGATCAGTTCGTGCAAATGAAGACATCTGTTTAAGATGCGTGAAATCAACTGATCAGAGGTTTTGTTCCAAACTGAACGTACAGCTGCCTAGTGAACTGAGATAAGCCTACATTTTTGCAAATGATCGACATTTTTTATTTTCAACATTTGTACAGTTGATAGCTTTCTTATCAAATGCTGTGAGCTGTTATTTTCAGAAGTAAGGGAAAGAAGTGATGTTTTTCGTGTTGATTGCGAAAATCAACAAAATACACGATGACAAATCCTTCTGTATTACCGGAAACGGGTAGGCAACTTGGAAAAGTTTTGCAAAAAGCAATTTAGCCAAGAGTCAAATCAAAACACAAAATTCATCATAATGTTTGTTCCAAATCAAAAATTTACTTTTAAAGATAATCTCAAATTAGGAGAAAGCATTGACTAAGGACCAAAAAGGGATTTTACGTATTTTAAAAATCTTTAGGCCCTTTTCTAGTAAAAAGATCGTTGCTCCTATGCAGATCACTTCAAAAAGAAGCGCTTTCTTAATTATGTAACGAAAATGGGCAAAGTTTCATATGTATTTGGAAGCAATGCGCAAAAGCCATCAACAAAATGTTTGCACAACGTTCAATCCACGTATGACCCCGGAAGTGACTTGTACTCTTACACTCAACTGATTCTTCACAAAACATTGTTCTCGATTCGTGTTTACATCTGGTGACAACTTTTCTGGGTGTGCCCGTGCAAGGGGTAGTTTAAATGTCTAAGGCAGTGGTGGGGAAACTTTTGTAAGTCGAAGGCCGCTTCTCAAATCACTGGGAATCACTTTGGCCGCAACTTAATACAGAAACTTCTCATGCATAAAAAATAAAAAACAACTTAAAAAAACACAACAGCAATTTTGCAGCATTTAATGACTACAGTGAGGCTGTTTCTCAAAAGCTAATGATGAGATCTTTGGTTCCAACATCGTTGATTTTAATATTAGTTGGTCTTCCAAGTGAACATCTGTTATCTGAGATCTCAAGCGATTCTTGATTTGTGTCATGTATGAGAATGCTGATTCACAGCGGTAGCTTGTACCAAAGCATGATAACATTTGTCGAGCGTGCTGACGCAGGCGTGGATATTCTACAGTATTTTTCTATACTTCAGTCGGATTTTTCGTGACGTTGAATAAAGATTTCGGAATGCTATCTTCTGATAGTTCTATTAACTCCATTTGGAAACGATTGGGCACTTGGTTAACATTCACCAGACCAGGTGTGGTTGATATGGCAGTTGCAAGTTGAGATTGTGCTTTTCAAAATCTTTGAATCTGTCATTGTATTCTTCAATCACTGAGTCTAGAACCAATGTGTATTCTTTCACGTTGCACAATATGCCTGCTACGTTTGCTAGTTGAGGAAAGTGCTCAGCTGAAATATGCGGTCGGCTGAGGACAGATTTTAATAAAGTCAGTTTCTTTGGAAATGCCTGGATTTTTTGCCACATGTCATATATAGATTTCGTTTCACCCTGCAGAGAAACATTGAGCTGATTTTGCTTCGACATTACATCGCACCAAAAAGCAGCATTTCTGCAAATATTTTGTTCTGATAATTTGCAAGGTATATTCCTATCTTCGAAAAAACTTGACAATTTGTTTTTGCAAAGACAAAACTTTTTCAAGCACTTGTCCCTGTGACAACCAGCGCAGTTTTGAATGGTACGGTAGATCTACGCTGAATGTCTCGACATCATGCTGAAGCATTTGACGAAATTGCCGATGCCTCGTTGCATTCGCTCGGATATAATTCACGATGCCTATCACTCCATTCAAGGTATCACTCAGCAAGTGTAAGGACATCAACGTGTCTGGATTTGGCAGTTGTCTTCGTAATATTGCCACAAATCCTTCATGCTTCCTTATCATAGAAGGTGCACCATCTGTGCACACGCTTTCCAAATTACTTAAATTTTGGTTTATTTCACAGAATTTTTCTTTAAACAAATTTCAAATGTCGATTCCTCGTGTTGTCTCTGTAAAGGTTCCCAAACCCAGCAGCTCCTCATAGCACTGAAAATCCGAAGTTATAAGACGAATGAAAAGTAGCACTTGTGTCGAATCATTTATATCAGTCGACTCATCCAAAGCAATCGAATAATACACATCTTCGTTTTGGAATAATGTGCAAAGTTGCTCAGATACACTGAGCGCTAACTCATGTTGCCGATTAGTTATGGTCCGTCTGGAGAGCGGCAATTTTTTGTACTTGTTGTTTCCCCCGTTTTTCGATTGTTACGATATAAACAATGTTACCTACCACACTTATGGGATGCTGATGAGAATGTTCCAAAAGAGCGTTTAATATTACCGCACACAATGGTTTGAAGATTTTGGTTTTCAGGAACAGGTTTTACATACAACTTGTAAGAACTCTGTACGGTTTCAACTGGCCAGATTTGAGAGTGCGACATATACATACCAGCAAAATATAATTGAAAAAATATGGTTAAGTGAGCAAACGGTTAGACGGCCGCAAAAACTCTTCGAAAAGGCCGCATGCGGCCTGAAGGACTCACTTTCCCCACCCCTGGTCTAAGGAACAGGCTTTATTGCTCCTGTTTCAAATAAACCAGTCGTTGATATTTATTTATGTTTCATTTAGTTATTTGCGAGACAAACGTACTATCAATTGTTGTTAGCTGTTTATTCCTAAAGAAAAACAGTGCAAGAAGTTAGTTTCTTTGCATTAATTTTGTAACTAAACAAAATATTTGATGCCAAAGGTTTTTGCATCACCAGAATCGGGTAAGCAACGTAGAAAGTTTTGCAAAACACAAGTTTGATAAGAGTTAAATCAGAACAAAAAGATTCATCACAATGTTCGTTCAAAATCAATAGACTACTTTCAAAAGATTTTATAAAATTTTGAGAAAACAATGCTTAAGTCTTTAAACAAAAATTGGTTTTACATATTTTAAAAATCTCTTTTCTAGATAAAATATCGTTGCTCCTATAAACATCACAAGAGTGAACAGCGCTTCCTTAGTTATGAGAAACAGAAACAAGGAAATGTCATCTGTTTCAAAGTGCAATGTGCGAACGCGATCAACAAAATATTAGTACAAAGTTCAATCTACATGTGGCTGCGGAAATGATTTGTACTCTTACACTCATCTTTTTCATCACAAAATATTTACATGAAATGACACCTTTTCTGCGTGCGCTTGTGCTAAGGGCAGTTTAAATATCTAAGGCAGGGGTGGGCAATTAATTTGATTCAGGGGCGACTTTTGGAAAGCCGCGTTTAGCGGAGGGCGTACCATCCATTGGAAATAGAAGCAAGTCTCTGACAAGTTAGTTTTACCACGAAGTTGGAGGAAATCTCAGATTTGAAGATCTTTTCTGAATGCTTTCGGGGCCACTCAAATTGCTGTGGCGGGCCACATGTGACTCCCGGGCAGCTATTTGCCCACCCCTGATCTAAGGAATGGGCTTTATTGCTCTCGTTTCAAACATACCAGTGTTTAATACTTATTTATGTTTCATCTATGTATTTGCGAGACAAACACAAGCAGTTGATTGAAAAACTTGAACCGTTTGAAAACCATCCACACATGCTTGCTGTTCAGAATTTGTCTCGCCTTGCTCTGAAACAAAAAGTAATGTTTAGGACGTTGGATGATCAAAACCATGTGAAATTATTGATAAGTTATCGATCAATAAAAATTCATAACAATACTGCAGAGATTATTTCTGAAAGAACGGTACTACATTTTGAAAGAATATTCAAAATCTGAACAAACCACGCAAATGCTTTTTCTGCAAAAGTGCTTCACAATTTGTAGTCTGATCGCATGATTCGGCAAGATTTTGTGGTTTTCAACATAAGATGTAGGCAACGGCAAAATCTTACTTTTATTCCAAATCGATTTCTTTTCCTTCGTCCTCGACTTCTTGTTCTTCTTCGCCATCATCATTGTATTCATCATTTTCTGCGTTATTGATAAAAAATCAGAAACCAAACACCTCACTGAAGACAAATGAATTTTATGAAAGGCCGAAAGCTGACTTGTTGGGTTACCTTTTCGTCAAGGTTGAGTTGTAATTTGATTTAACATAAAATACCAATCATGGATAATTTTTTCTAATGAATATAATGAAATTGTGTTTTCCAATTCAAATAACGAAAGTGCAGATTTTCAAATAATGGATGTTTTCTATGACTAAAAGTTTCTTCAACACAATCCATAACATGAAGTACTGGAATGATATATCAATTCAATTCCAAACTCGTGTGAAATGCTATATTCAGAGATACCTATTATTTTGCAACATGTTCAATAAAATATTAATTATATACCATCTACGAAGTATAGTCGATACAGGCGATACCATCCGGAGAATCGCCGTGTTCGATTGTAGCGCCGTCGACGGCCCCAGGATTCACCTTCCTTGGACAAAAGGAGGATGAGACCAAGAACAATGGCAAGGAGAAGGAACTTGTTCATCTGTAAAGGAAATTTTTTCAGGTTTATTAAACAACTGCATATCAAAAAAATTTGCAAATGTTGTTTCTGCTCTACATTATTGAAGTTAACATCTCAGAAAACTCCACGTTCACACCATTCAGAAAAGAATAGCAAATTAAATTTTATGTAAGTACTCACATTGATTTGTTTCGTAGTCGAATCAGGAATCAAGTGAAGAAGCAGCCACCACACTGTTATTTATACTTGCCTGACATGGAAATTTTCAAAAATTAAGAGAGGAATATCACGCTTGCGAAACGTGCAGGATGCATGTTATGTTGCCACTTTCCTAATTTTGCTGTTGTTCGATCACAAGGGGTTGGTGTGCAAAAACACAGCTGTTTGGATTGATGAAAGAACTGGAAGAGTTTCTGCTCAGAGGTTTGATGTGATTAAACATACATATTATTTTGAAAATGCTGTCATATTATGTTTGTCAAACTAGTATTTTTTATAATTTCTAAAACTGCCTCGATTGTGTCCCTTCTGTTCTTTGGTTTGGATGCCATGATATTTGAGACAAGTTTAGTGATAAATCCTTTGAATTGCACAAACAATCAGGATAGTATTTTGAGATTGAAAAAATGCTGGAGCAACTTCAAAAACCTGATTTTGCCTGAGGTTTAGTCAACATTTCTACGGTTATGAGTCGAAACAGCATAAAATTCAAACTTGAATTGCTCTGCATCAATGGAGTTTGCTAGTTTTCCAAAGCTATTTTTCAAAAATAAATAGTGGTTTTGAAAATGTGACCTATACCTGGATTAGCAGAACACATGAAAACCATGAAACAATCATCCAAGAAAATGATAAACTTGAAAGCGATTTGCTGCTACGACGAAAAGCATAGTGGAAGATAAGTAACGAGCAGAATGTTTTGCATAGGGTACTGGTACTTTGGAATTTTAATCATAAATGAAAGGGTGTTGAAAAGGTAGCTCAGCAATTTTTGTTTCATAACTTGAATGAAATGCTTGATTTGCAGACTAGGCCTTTCCTCCAATGTCCGTGGAGTTAGATTGACAAACTGTTACACACCAAGATTTTGGCTTCAATTAAATTTATATAAATAGTTTTCTTCATTTTGAAAAATGTATCACGCATGATTGCAAATAGATAAGAGCGCAAACCTAATGAGTGGATAACGAAAAGTAGCAGCAATGGAGGAGCTGATGTTGAAAATACAATTTCTGACTTGCAACCGAGATCTTTCTTATCCAGTTTTTTGAAGGCATATGGTGGTGATGAAATAATGAACTTTGCATTATGCAAACAACAGTATACGACAGTTGGTTTAGCAATTTTCAAGTGAGCTGAGATTTTAAGTGGTATTTGTAACGCCTAATGATTTACTGAATATTTGCACTTCATTTCTGTTACAACACATGATGTGGTCATGCAGTTGCAGTAAACAGATCTTTCAAAAAACAATACAAATGAAGAATTTGTCACTATTCCGCTTTAGAATTGACCACAGCGCCAAAATTATTCCTTTTGTTTTACGTTCCACATTTTTGCTTCCATCGTTTTCACTCGTTGGTGAAAAATTTCTGAACTTCACAGGATGCTTACGCCTATTAATGCTTCCGCATTTTGTGGTCGTATGTTGCGTTGAATCACTAAATGTACGCACAAAACGTGACTTCTTGCTTCAAAAATTTCATCCTGCTTCGATAGATGGGATCATGTTTCGTTGGATGACATTTGACAGCTGTAAAGTTTACGGAAGCTTTCATCTTGCTTGGTATGATTGAAGCCTCGGTTTCGTAACCAGCATCAAGACACAATCCTCTCCCTCATGTTTCGTTATTTCAGATGTTGAGTGTAGAATCTAAACAAGGGTAAAATGCGCGTTTTTGATTCATTCACGATATTGATGTGACGTAGGGTTTATCTTACATTTACAGGACTGATCATGTGTTGAAAAATGCGCATCTAGTTTCCCTGCTAATAAACTGTGATCGACTTACTTACCGCCATCTTTGTGACTTATAACTATGAAAAATAGATGCACTTGCAAGTTTTATTCATCGCAGAAAAATAAAAGCAAGAAGCAGGGAGATTCCTCAGAAGCTTGCCGCTAGGCTAAAGTTTTTTGTTTGAAAGTGCTGAACAACACATGTTGAATTCTAGCACGAAATGCAAATCTAAAAAATCGTACAAGCAGTGCGGCGTCTTCTTGGACTTAGCCAAAGTCTTTGATTACAATTTGCATTGCAAAACGCGAGATTGCTTGGTATATTTGTGCCACAACACACTTCACTAACCAACTTTGTTAACCCGACCTCTTTTCAGTGGCGTAATTGATGCGGGCGAGAGGGGCAAGTTGCTCCCACCCCTGGCAAACTCAATCAAACAAACGGGTCCACACTTGGACTATATTTCGGTTTTCAGTAGCTTGTTGTTTCCTGCGTTTTTCGGAGTATTACAGGGTTTTAGTATCTAGGCTTGTAACTACGGGGGCTGAAGTCCCTCTGCAAAATTTTTCTCCCCCTTGAAAAATGTGTCGAGCATAATTGATAACTTTTGGACATAGTTTAAAAAATTTGTGCCCCTCTCAGACAACTCTTCGCCATCCCTGGTGTTCCAAGCTGGTTACGGGCCTGTTAGTATCCACGTTCAGATTCGACCTCATTTCTCACGTTTATCTGAGTGTTTGGTATTGGGCCTCCTGCAGTGGCCTGTGCGCCCGTTTCAGGTGAGTTTTCTACCTGGCTCAAAACTCTAGTTGCGTCACTGGATTTTTTTATTGGGCATTGCCATTGTTTAAATATTTTCCTTCCATCTCTGGTTTTTCGCTTTCGTGTTGCAGGTGACCTGAATCAAAAAATATCGTTCGCAGTAGGCCTTCTCACGATCCTGTTCGTTAGTGCTTTACTTCGGCTCAACCATTAGAGCCCGAGCTGCCATCTGCAGTAAAGTACTTTTGAAATATAATTCATATTAGATTGAATGCTTTTTGAAGCAATGGAATTGCATAGAGCAGTGGTTTTCATCCTGGGTCGCCACCCCAAGAGGAGTCGTAAACCATATTTTGAAGGGTCGCTAACCATTTTTTGATCAGATGCGAATGGATTATTTTTTTTGCCCAACTGTATTATTAATGCTTTATTCGAGATTCAGATGGAGGTGTTGGGTTATAGCGGTTGTTTTAATGAGCCGCGGTACAAACAAGGTTGAAAACCACTGGCATAGTGGATTAGATTTGAATTCCAAGGTATGGACATTCGAAAAGAACTTCAAACGAACAATAAATTGTCCACTCACTCGGGTTAACATAAATGAGCCTAGTATGCAAAGGACTAACTGGCCTTGTGATTGGTCTGTGACCAGTGTTCCCTCTGAGTCGCGCAATTGCGCAATGCCACCCGACCATTTGCGCAGTGAAATGTCATTCTCGTGCATTTGCAACATTCCAAATTTCATATATATATATATATATATATACAGTATATCACATGGATCTCATACCGTTTGAAACGCTTCACTAGTTGTGTGTCCGAATAGTTGCACAATTCCATGCGCGCTAAAACAAACATGTGCTCAGTGTAAACTTTCTTTGGAGGGAGCACTGTCTGTGACGTTCGTAAAGCAAGAAACAGCAATGGAGGAGTTCTTATGAGAAGTTCTGTTTCATTGTTTTGACGTCATAAAGCAACGACAGCGCTGGCCAGAATGTGAGCAAATGGAATTTTCAGTGAATTAAGCTTCAAACGGTTGCATTCAGTCAGTGCAATCGCAATTTGCAGATCTGTTTGTTTGGCAAAGTTTTTTTATTGCTGTTTTCACCTTTATCTTACAAACGGAGGAACACATACTATAAGGTATGAATAAGTCATTTGGGACGAGAAATATTGTTGCAAAGCGTGAAATTCTAAGATCAAACTGGTTGACTCCCACACTGAAGTACAGTACAGTTGGCACTTTATTTATAAAGTTGGCCCTGCCTTTAAAACTGAAATGGCATGAACTGTATTCGAAATATGTAATAAACCCGAGTAACGCTGTTGACCTGGAGACGCCTCTGCATGCAAGCAAGATCTTCAGTATCCCTCCTGAAAAAGCTATTGTGACTTCCTCTTTCCCAGGAAGTTGCATCGTCCAATCTCAACTTTGTTTTTAGTACTGGCAATACCGTGGTCAACTGTATTGTCCGAGCAGATTGCCCAAGGTCAATTTTGCGCAGGCTCACAAACACCTTGGGGCCCCATGGGGGCAAAAGAGTTTTTCTTAAGGGGGCCAAATTTTATACCCAAAGCACGATTTAGAAGTACAATAGTTTGAAACTATGTCCAACACATTTTCTAAGGGGTGGGCGAAAAAATTCTAAGGGGGCTAAGACCCCCTGGGCCACCGTTGCTTACGGGCCTGATCCTGCATCGTCGAGAATCGATACTGGTGTTCTTCGCGACTGAGGGCAAATTCTGCTTAGACACATAAATATCATACTTATCGATGTCACAGTCTGGGGTGTAGTGGAGTGGGAACGTCGTTCGTACACCATTTTGCACTAGTTACCTTACTTGAAGACAGTGGTGTGGGAGGCGGGGGTGCAGGGTTGCAAAAGCACCCACAAAAGTTTTTATTTGGTGAAAATCCGGGCAAAATCCACTTAAATCTGTGCAAAATTTGCGGATATCTGGGCAAAATCTGTAAAAACCTTCGCAAAATCACTGAAAACCTGGGAAAACTTCCTGAAAATAGGGGAAAAAATGGCCCTCACTGTGCTTTCATTTGAAAAAAATGACCTGCAACGTGTGCAGAATCACACTGCGACGTATTTTTGGAGATCACCCCAAAAACGCTCGTCATGAGAAAATGGAGTACGCAAATACCAATCGTTTCAAACTATATAATCGCACAAAAAGTGGCCCAAAATTGTTTTGGGCAAGTTTGGGGAAATTCGGTCAAAAATCCTTCGCACCCCAAAAATTTGCCTGCTCCTGCGCTTATGTTTGAAGATTCAGATTTTTCATTTAAATATCTACGTGTAGCGCCTGGAGCAGCATAAATGAAGAAATGACAAGTTACCTCGTGTATAGCACCGTGGCATGGTTGTATAAATACTGTTTGTGACATCACAATGGTATTTGCGTACTCCATGCTTCGTCTGATTGTTTGCATTTATCGTAACTCTACTATCTTCGTTTCAGCATAAGCAATTAGTCTTGAAGCTTTAGGCCTTTGCGATGTAGGTTACAGCTTGCCTGGGTAGATTGCGAGACGAGGACTAAGGAGCTTTTTGCGTGTGAGAACATCTGAGCGAGATTTGCTGTTAGAGTTCGGCTTTAACCCAAATCAGGGGTGTAGTGGGATGGGAACAGTGTTCCCACATCTCTTTTTCTAGCACTACACCCCTGGTCACATACACAATCATCAGCATTTTCACAGGGAATCAATCGAGATCGACGTTTTTTATGGTCATTATTCAGCCATCATTCTTTCCTCACACAAAAAAGTATTTTGAACAGGTGTAATAACTTTAAATGCGTGCTTCGACAGCTTAAGGAACTCTTCGCCAAATCGAAACCAAAATTTGGAAAAGTCACTTTAGCAAGATACGAATTTCGAATATAGCATTGTTTGACATTGAAGATCAATCATTTCATCTTTAGGAAGCACTTTGAAAAGACGAGCATGTGCCCGATAAAATTCACTTTCAGTTACGTACTTCAAAACTGTTTCAAGTATTCTGGAGGGTCTTTGCTCACCAATGCACGCAGAGCCCGTTAGTTCTCCAGAATTGTAAAACCTGAGTTCATTTGGTATAGAATGAGCGCCGTATGTGCATAGAGAGCCAACCCAACAAACATGTCACGTTCTGGCGATATTCTGCAGAAGCCGCCGTGTGGTGACACTGCAAATCATGGTAGAGCCACGTTGTGATGAGGTAAGTTTTGTTCCTGATTTTCATGAGTATAAAATTCAACCTTGAATTGCTCTGCACCAATGGATTTTGCTGGTGTCTTAAAGTTATTTTTCAAAAAGCAACAAATGTTCATAAACAGTGATTTTGAAAATGTGACCTATACCTGGTTTAGCAGAACACGTGTAAACCTTGAAACAATCATCCAAGAAATTGATAAACTTGAAAGCGACTTGTTGTTAATACGGAAAGCATAGTGAAAGATAATTAGTGAGCATACAAGTACCTTGAAATTTTGGTCATAAAGGAACGGGTGTTTAAGAGGTAGCTCAGCAATTTTTGTTTCATAACATGAATGAAATGTTTTATTTGATAAAACAGCAAACTGTTCCTTCCCTCAAACTTCCGTGAAGTAAAGTTGAAAAACTTTTACACACCAAGATTTTGGCTTCAATTATTTTTTAATAAACAGTTTTCTTCATTTTGAAAGCTGCATCACGTTCAAGCATGATTGCAAATACAAAAGAGTGCAAACCTAATGAGTGGATAACGAAAAGTAGCAGCAATTAAGGGGCTGATGTTGAGAATGCCTTTTCTGACTCGCTACCAAGATCTTCCTTATCCAGTTTTGTTGAAGGCTTACGGTGGTGATGAAATAACGAATTTTGCATTATGCAAACAACAGTGTACGACAGTTGGTTTAGCAATTTTCAAGTGACCTGATATTGTAACGCCTAATGATTTACTGAATATTTGCACTTTATTTCTGTTACAACAGATGATGTGGTCATGCAGTTGCAGTAAACAGTTAGCTCTTTCAAAAAAACAATACAAACGAATAATTTGTCACTATTCTGCTTCAGAATTGACCACAGCGCCGAAACTATTCCTTTTGTTTCATGTTTCACATTTTTGCTTCCATCAGCGGTGACCTGGTTTCATGAAACAAAGTTTCAACAAGTTTCCACTCGTCGGTGGAAAAATTTCTGAACTTCACAGGATGCTTACGCCTATTAATGCTTCCGCATTTTGTGGTCGTATGTTGCGTTGAATCACTAAACGTACGCATTAACTGTGACTTTTTGTTTCAAAAACTTCATCCTGCTTCGATAGATGGCATCCTGCTTCGTTAGATGGCGTGTGACAGCTGTAAGCCTATGGAAGCTTTCCTGTAGGTTGGTTTGAATAAGGCCTCGTTGTCGTAACCAGCATCAAGACACAATCATCTCCCTCATGTTTCATCGTTCAAGATGTTTGATGTAGAATCTAAACAAGAGTAAAATGTGCGTTTTTGATTTATTCACGGCATTGATGTCACTGGTGTAGAAGGCGGTGGTGCAGGGAGTGCAAGTGCACTTTACATGCTTTGATTTGAAAAAAAGGCACACAAAACCACATGAAGAGTTTTTTTATTTGGAGCTCACTTTTTTGGGAGTTTTCTTCAGGCAAGTTTTGGAGAATACGGGAAAAATCCTTCGCATGCCTCAAAATTTTGCCTCCTCCTACACCTGTGACTGATGCCACAGTGTTTGTGAGTGTTGACAACAAATGATGAATTCCAGCATGAATTGCATCTTTCATAAAGTCAGTTGTTGCAAGGAAAACACGTCTGCCCTTGCCAGGATCGTTTATGCCACCATTTTTTTTGTGAATAGGTGCGTGCAGGCGGATGCAGCAACAGCATTCAGGCATTCTAGTGGAATGGTGCCATGCAATTAACGCAATAAGCACGAATTGAATATACTACTGTGATATAATCATTCTAGATTTGGCATAGGCCCAAGTGATATGACCAGCGAAAATTTCGTCTCAACCACTATAGTTTAGGGCAAGTTTGCGAAATAGCGATGCAAGCATTTGGCGTTGCGCAAAGTCTGATTTTCCTCTTCCAACTTTTCATGGTTGCTTGCATGTTCACATTGCTTGTCGGAATGACGACCACAATATCGATCTGCACCAGCGTTTCTTCACCAGTCCCCAGGGTTAAATTTCATCTTCGTAGGGGTAAAGTTACTGAATCATGAATTATAGCAAACATAAATTTTTACATAATGCAATATACTGGATTTTAGGCTAGTTCAATGGCTCTTAACCTTTTCTTTACCACGCTTCCCTTAAGTACTTGTTCTTAGTTTCAAGCCCCTGGTTATAAATAAGTTGTAAAAGCAAATGTATTGTTTGGTGAATTTATTGTTCAAACTTTCATTGTTGTACATCGCTCTAGGCTCAAACCCCTTGGAAATTTATTGACGCCCCCTGGGGGTCGTGTCCATCCGGGTAAGAACCACTGGGCTAGTTATTTACAGGGCAAAACAAAAAAGTGCATCTGACATTGTTTGTTCGTAGGTTAGTGAGAGGCTCCACGTCAGGTGTTAGAGAGCATTGTTACCAAAAAGGTTTATTGCAGGATATCCAAACTTTTTCGTCCGAGGGCCATATCACCTGTTACACAACAGTTCGAGGGCCGGACATCTTGCCTAATGTACTTGGTTCGGGATGTTATATACACCTAAATCAACAAAATTTTCGTAAAAATACATTAGTATTTTTTCATTATTGTCAAAATGGCTTCGCGGGCCGCATTTCGCCCGCGGGACGTAGTTTGGAGAGCCCTGGTTTACGGATATATCAAATCAGAGGTGAAAGTAAGCCGGAACGCCGTTCCGGTAAAAGAACTATTGCCGGTACGGCGTTCCGGTTAGAATTTTCAGTAGGTTGGTAGTATGACGCAGACGCAACAATGGTGGTACCTGAACTTTACTAGAAACAGCTTTTACATCTTATTTCCTGAGCAAGGTATTATATGAGTTCAAGGCAAATCATTTCTAGCCGTCTCAACGTTCGTTTCAAAGGAACTT
>Ga0210059_1007677_pt1 | contig 17097 bp, 12 predicted proteins | sample Ectturendosymbi2_FD_188042 | JGI IMG/M metagenome (GOLD analysis project Ga0210059, IMG submission 188042) | Ecteinascidia turbinata endosymbiont from Florida, USA - Sample 2 (SPAdes) (version 2) | ecosystem: Host-associated > Tunicates > Ascidians > Unclassified | place: Key West, Florida...
AAACTTTCTGTTTACAAGCATGACAGGGACCAAAGTGATACAACGCATTAAAGTGTCTACTCTGCTTCGAGGCAAAATCTGTGCTGGGACTATTTTGCCTTCATTTGAACACAATTGGTTGAAGTAGTCATATGACAAGCATGATACACAGAGACAATTGGTTGGGATTTAGGAGTTTATGGTTAGTGTTTAGGATCAGGGTTTATGGTCAAGTTATAGGTTTAGGGGTTCAATGTCTAGTGTTAGGGCTTGGTCTACAGTTCACTTAATGCAAACAGAAACAAGAAGCTGCTAACTGCTTGCCATCCCTGAAACCATGACAACCATCATCCATGCATGGGACTGAGCTTATACAGATGTCATGGTCAACTAAGCAGGACATGTGTTCCAAACTTGTCGTGTGACTACTTCAACCAATCGTGTTTAGCTAAAGGCAAAATAGCTCCAGCAGTTATTTTGCCTCATGAGACAAAATAGACACAGCACAAAAATGTATGTTGTGCATCGCAATACACTTTCGGATAGTTTTCGGATACGGATAGTATGATTTCAACCAAAACAAGATTCGGATCGGATACGGATGTCATTTTTCAAAAACAGGATAGGATCGGATAGTGAAAATCCACTATCCTATCATCTGTCTCACTCATGTCTATGGGTCTGCAAAGTAGTATCTTAGTTTTTCTAAATTGCACAAATGATTTGTGACATCCGATGCAATATTTATCAAACCTTTTGAACTATTTATTGAAGTAAACCTACTGAACATAACAAATTTGTTGTTCATGATGTGCACTCTCCACAGCACTAACTTTTCCATGAAAGCATTAAGCAAGTCATAAAGATTCAAAACAGCGGTCTTCCTTCCTTGCATCGATAAATTCAAGCTGTTAAATTTTTTTGAATATATGTGCTAAATAAGCCAGACATTTCATGAAAGTGGGATCTTTTGAGTTTGAAGCAAGCTGTTTTTGTATTCTTCTTGTTTTTTCTTGCCAAAATCTCTTTCGGTTCCTCACATAGTTGAAACACTCGAGATAGATGTCACCTTTGAACAATCAGCGAACGTATGTGTGGCACAAGAGTGTGATGTGGTCTGCCGACAAATCATTGCAAAGTATTGAGAACTGCATTGTGTTTAATGCACTCTTTTTCACAAAGTTCACCATATTAATTACAATATTTGACATTAGTTGCATATCTGCAGGAAGTGTCTGACTTGCCAGAGCTTGACGGTGTATCATACAATGAATTGAAGCGGTATCTGGAGCTAAGTCTTTCACCCTTTTTGCAAGCCCTAATCGTGCTTCAATCATAGCAGGTGCTCTGTCTGCGCATACTGAACATACACTCTCTCATTTCAAGTCGCATTTTTTTTGAAAAATCATCCATTTTTATAATATGTCAGTTGATTGTGTTGTAGTTAATAAAGGAGCACAGAAGAGAATTGCTTCCTCTATACTTGCAGTAGAAGCCCAACTCACAAATGCCATCGGTTGTGAAACATTAGAAACATCTGTTGATTCACCGAGCTGAATCGCAAACATACCATGAAGGCAAAACTTCAAATTCAAAATCAATTGAAAGCAAATGTCTTCAGCAATTTCAGATATACGCTGTTGTATAGTATTGTTTGATAAAGATATTGCTTTGAGTTTTTTGCAACTTTGCTTTCCCAAAACTTGTTCAACCGTTTTCTAAGCACAGGGTTTTACAAGAATTTCAGCCATGGTATGGGGTTTCTTTTGCATTGCAATCTGACATGCATTTTCGTAAGAAGCTTCAACAAGTGATATATCACGTTTGAACAAAGTTCCACTATAAAATCCAATATAGCATGCTTCAGACCACTTCTTTTCCTTTCAAAAAACGAATTTTGTTCTTATACTCTGGATGGACTTCGGACAAATGATTTGACAATTTTCTTGGTAAAAAGATTCATTTGCAAGGCTACGTTGTAGCCAATGATGCATTGGGCTTTCTGAACACCTTTGTCAGTGAAAAGTGCATAACCATATTGGACATCATCATTAATCCACACTTTCTTTTGCCGCTTACTGCTGCTTCTTTACTCGTATTTGAATTGAGACTGCTTAAGCCAAAAAAACAGACCCACGCCCCTCCCTCTAAAACTGCCTTCAGTAACTGCATATTGTGCACAGCATTGTAAGCAAGATGGAAATTTTTATGTCGCAATAATTTCTAACACATACTGACAAAAGAGAGCATAATATGATGTTTGTAGCTGAAAGAGCTACCTATGTTTTTAATCAAAAGGTTCATCTTATGAAGTGTACTCAATTTCAATAATACCAGGCCATGGCCCACCAAAAATTCTTCTGTGGCCCATAGATTGAGAAACCCTGCCCTAAACCAACCCTAACTAAAACCTAACCCTAGCCAAACTCTAAACCCTAACCTAAGTCTAACCCTGACCTAGCCCTAACCCTAAAGCCCTACTCTAAAAACCTTGCGTCTGTAGACACAATCACTCAGCAGTTCTCATGCAGCTTTGCTGCTGCCATGGCCGCTCAAGTGGTAAAGCTAGGGTACCTCATGCAAGGTGAAATTTTCATTGCACGTAACATCCTTTGTAAATACTCACCTCTGATGGTTTTCATACATATATTTGTTGTCAGTGCATCATCAGGAGTCCACCACTAACCATGTTGATTGACATCATAATTCCGATTTGGTGTTCAGCAAGAAATCTTCCAAATTCTTGAAATAAAACTTGCAACCAAGCATAGGTGATGATACATTTTACACGAGGTGAGGCAATTTATTTTTTTGTTTGCTTTTTTCAATGCACATTAGTCATTTTTTTAAGGAAAACCTGCAGGGACGTGATTCTAGGGACCCAAATTGGGTACCTAAAACACCTTTAAATAAACCTGCATTAGTTCATAATCCATAATGTTGGTTACTTTTTAGGCAAGGAATAATGCCCATTGGAAATATTCAGCTGATGACAAGTTCTTTTTTATGTAGACTACTTAGGTCAGTGATGGGCAAATTGTGGTTCATGGGCCATTTTTGTCCTATAAAGTAGCCCATTGAATGTTTGACATAGGTGGCTTGGACGTGTAAAAGTGATGACCTTTTTAAGTCAAAATATGTCTAATGCAGTGAAAAACATTGCACTAAGAGTAAAATTAACAATGGCTTCCATACAAATGGAGTGTGAAGACAGTTAAGCTTACCCATCACTGAACAAGTCATTAGGTGTGTATGTATTCAACCTGAAGTGAATGCCAACCTATTGCAAAACTAGTTGTTTTCCAGTCATAGACCAAATTTTTTAATGACTGACAAAAAATCAAGTCAACTCAATTCGGTCAGAATATCTTAAAAGGAAGTCTAGTGAAAACTGTTTCCATGAATTTTAATAAGGGAAATATGGCAGAAATGTCTCATTGAAAACAAAAACCAAGTTGCAAAGCCCTTATTAAATTTCCATATGCAGTACCAAATGTATATCTTTCAAAATTTCACTACAGATTATATCACATGTAAGAACAGGTCTAAATAGAATGAAAATATTTGCTCTTGCAAAAGGATCAAATTGGGCGTAGTTTCAATTGAATAGTTTCACAGTGGTGTGCAAAAAGTGTGCCTGATATGTTAAGCCTGCAATAAAATTCAGCCCAAATGTCAAATGCAATTGAAACCACTAGTATCTGTGGAAAGTCCACTCCTATTTTTGAGCAATTTTGCAACAACTTGTTGACATGATTGGTGACACTGACACCAGAAAATGGCAGCAGTTCCAACAGCATTTGTTTTTGGTGGTCGTCAGAAGAAAGGCTGCCAGCATTGTGACCTGCGTCTGAGCCTGATTGACACATTCATGCCTGTCCCATATATTGCACCCAGCCTGCTAAACAGTAATACTGCTTGCCACTTGTACCACTTTTGTTTAGCCTAATGTAAGGTGAATGTTGCTTTCTGAATGCTAGTTTTTTGTAAGTTTTAAGTGTTGTTTTGCTTGACTGACTTCTTGCAAACTACACATTGATTTTTATTTGTTCTACCCGTAAAGCAACATCAATATAGGACTGGTCATTATAGCTACTGTCTATGATGAAAATACTGTGTTCTGATATGTTCAATCTTGCTTTTGACTTCAATGGTGAATTAAAAAAGGCCTTATTGCATGGACACCGACTTTGAACTCATCAAAATTGAAGTATAAAAAAAGTACGTTTTCTTGCTACACTTGTGTGCCTCTTGCAGATAAGGCTGCCATAGCAGACTAAAATGGCAATGCACATGAATGATCGAAAAAATAGGCTTATTTAAAATAAAATCTGTCTCAGAAAAATGGAAGATGCGAACAGTCAAGTAAAAAGTTATTTTTTACTTTCATGTTACCAGTTATGATGCAACTTAATTTAAATAGTTACTTGCATTTTAAGCCCTATATTATTAGTGACAGCTTGTACTTGATGAAATCTTGTTTGCTTCTTATAGCATATCTTTAAATGAAACGTGTTGGTGCCAAGTTGTTAACTACTTTGCACCTTTAAAGAATTGGGAACAATGTTTCAATGCAGCTGATAGTTGCACACAAGTACTTTGCAGATAACTAGCACTTGTTATACAGGGTTATTTTAAGGTGTTTTCGGGTCCCTAGAATCAGAGAAAATTATCATCGGGTCCCTAGAATCAGAGAAATTGGATCCCTACAGGTCCATACTGGGTACCAAACATTACTTAAGAAAACTATTTGACTTATGCTATCACATAGGTTGGAGTTTCTAGAATCCAACGTATTGCCTGTTTTGTTAAAATCAACCTAACAACACTTTCAAGTTAAAACAAATTTTTTTCCTAAGAGTTGTGGTTAGAACAAGTTTCAGTAGCAAACTGCTTGAATGTAGAGTAAAAGTAAGAGATGTGAAAATTTTGTATCTTGTAACAAATTTTTCATCCATCTCACCAATCAGCACTATGCTGATTGGTGAGATGGTTGAAAAGGCTCACATGTTGTAGTCTGAGCTACCCTGTTTTAATAACGGTGCAATTATTGATGCTACCAAGTATGTGCTACAGAAAAGTTTTCTTTCACCCATTAGTTTGTGTTGAATCTACAGAAAAGCTTTCTTTTACCCATTAGTTTGCGTGGCTTAAGCAATATGCCAAAAGGAAGTGTTGTGGAAAACATAGAAGTTGTTCATAAAGGGAAATGGTTGGAAACACACCACATCAACTATGTCGATCCGCATGGCAACAAACGACAGTGGGAAGCCATGAGCTACGTTTCTCGTCCAGAACTCTCTGGTGGCTTCGATAGCGTGTGTGTAATTGCAGTACTGAAACGTAACCTGCATCACAACTGTTTTGTGTTGGTGAAACAGTTTAGACCGCCACTGGGTTGTTACTCCATCGAGTTTCCGGCTGGCTTGTGTGACTCGGACGACGCCGACGTTCATACGACAGCGCTAAGAGAGCTATATGAAGAAACAGGGTACAGTGGACTAATTGCTGACGAAACCGCCATTGACTTGCCTACGTCACTAGATCCCGGGACTGAGAACTCTCGCATCGCTTTGGTGAATGTCGTCATAGATGGAGATGATCCGAAAAACGTGAACTGTAAGCAGCATTTGGATGACGGAGAGTTTATTGAAGTTGTGCTGCTGCCCGTGCGTGGTCTTCTTGACCGATTAAGGAAAGTCGTGGCTGAATCGGCTGAAAAAGTAGTCATCGATTCCAGACTTTATGCTCTTGCGATGGGTTTAGAAATGGGCATTGGTTTAAGTACTAAGAAGAACATATGTGAAAACACAGAAGCTGACACAGTAACAGCTGAATCTGCGGTTTATAGCAATCCGTAGTCGAACTTGTTGAAGGAATGTGTTGTTTCGTATGGACCAAGTTCAAAGTTTGCTGGATACTTGAGAAGTTAAAAATATGCAAAAATATGAGTGACTGTTTTTAGTGCTGTTGACTTGATCTAAACAACTTGTTGTGATTGATCTTTGCAGTGTTCCAAATAAGTGAAGAGGTGTGAGTGGACAGTGCTGTTCGTAGAGTATTGTGTTCCGACACGTGAATATTTGAAATGTGCAAAATTTGATCATCACGACCTGCATAGTATATTCGGCGCAATGGGTTGTGTCCCCTTTGACCAGCTGTGTCCAACCTGCGACCCGCATGCGGCCCAGACGAAGGTTTTGTGCGGCCCAGTTTAGATTTTTGCTGTGGTAAAAGCATCCTACATACTGGCAACTTGTCTTTATTTTGATAATCTTGAATTTGACATTTTTGTTGCAGGTTGTCCTCAGTGCCACTTCATCCTGTCTGTTACCATTGTAGTTAGTATTCGAACGCTTTCAGGACATTAGCTTTAGCTAAATTTAGTTTTCGAAGATCAAAGTAGGCCATTCCATGTGCGGCCCTCATTAATATGTTATTCAGTGTGTGGCCCTGGTTAAAATAGTGACAAAATTTTGGCCCAGTAAGCCATTTGGGTTGGACATAGCTGCCTTTGACATTTCAATCAGACCACAGCAGCGACGTATCTACACCTGTTGCTTGGGGGAGAGGGGTAGTCTTAACGAGGACGCCAATATGCAGAGAAAAGAAGGTGCAGAACAAGCAAAAAGGTCATGGGTATTTTCTAGGGATGGCAATTTGGAAAAGGGACACCGACTGCACCGAATTCTCTCTGAACCCTCAGGTACCAAAAACTGAAGTGAAAGCCACCAGCATGCGCGGACCTAAGAAGTTCTACGCGGTACTCAAATGCTGTTTTTTTCGCTGAAGCATTTCGGTCATTTTTTGCTGAGACATTTTGGGCACTGAAGCATTTCGGTCATTTGTTTTACATCTGTATTGAAAGCCGCCATAAAAGTGTTTTTTAGCGTATATTTTTAAATATTCTAACCGAAATAATTTAAGTTTTATCGGTCATTTCAGAAACGTTTCTGTCAATCACCGAAAAATGACCGAAAAAAACCCAGCTCAAGTGTGCTTCTCATGCTCGGAAAACAGCAAAAGAAATTCTTCCGGTTTGCGATAATGAGCACATTCACTTGCAAGTGCATATTGACTGATGTGGTGTCATGTGTTTTAGATAATAAAACGTTTGAAAACAAAGCAAGTTTTATGTAGCATACCCATGAAAATGGCAAACACTTCGGATTTCAGGTTTTTGCAAAAAGCTTCAAAATAGAACATCTGAACCATGAAGTCGTTGGACTGACAGCCAATGGTTGTATGTCAAATTAATGAGCTTTTCTATGTGCCTATCATATAGCTTTCCGCTGTTGCATCAAACGAAATCGTCCCGATTTCGACCTCCAGCCTATTTCTAAAATTAAATGTATGACGTAAATGGCCTATCACGAAGTGATTACGTGTTTACTGCAATCTACTTAATTCTTCCATAATTTTTTTTCTTAATTTTAATGGAATAAGAGGTGATCATGCCTACCTAGTAGGCGAAATATATACTCTGTTAAGATCTCAGTGTCTGATACTAAGCTGTGAAAGAATGGGCAGTAATTTCCCTGGGTTTAGTTTTAATTCAATTCATAGATTAGCAGAATCCCTTCTCAGCGTTACCGTTGTAATGTTGCCTAAATTTCCGCCGTAATTACACACTTGCGGTTGTAGAGGTCTAAAGTCTACCATGGGCGTCCGACATCTATGCAGGCTTGTGGGAATACGTCTTAATCGTTAAGGTTTGGTTCTAACATCTCGGTGAATACTGAGTGCAAAGCTGTATTTGCTGTAGCGAATTTTCATTATTCCTCTGCTCAATTTTGTAAAGCCTGCTGTTCCTAATTCTAGTAATTTGTCCGTAGTCATGTCAACATACAGGTCGACTTGTTCGGTTTTTGTCGGATGAGCGTTCACCGTGAAAACAGGAAAGACAAGCAACGTTTCACTGATCGCTTTGGACAAGATCTCAGACGTTTGCAGCTCTTGTTTCTAAGTGATGCTGACAAATCTTGCGAGTAAACCCCGCAAGCAGGGGGAGGTCAACCGGGCAATTACCCCTCATGTAATTTTCAAAAACATGCTCAATTTTTAAATACAGCATGAAACTACAATCAGTTTCCCCCCCCGATCTGCTGGGTTCGGCCGTGCTTGCTAGGCAAAATACAGTCAATTTGTGGTTTGCTTGAGAACCACGGCACGTCTTCATTCCTTAAAACCTTGCTCAGGAAACCTTCAACCAGCTATGTCCAACCTGCGGCCCGGATGTTGCCCAGTCAAAGCTTTGTGCGGCCCAGTTTAGGTTTTTGCTGTGGTAAAAGTATCTTACTGACAACCTGTCCTTAATTTGATTATCTTGAATTTTACATTTTTGATGCAGGTGTTTTTTATTGCATGCAACTTTATCACATGTGTTAACATCGCAATTCGGATTCCAACGCTTTTGGTACATTAGCTTAAGCTAAATTTAGTTTGCGAAGATCAAAGCAAGCCATTGAATGTGCGGCCCTCAATAATATGTCATTCAATGTGCGGCCCTGGTTGAGATAGTGACATAATTTTTGGCTCAGTAAGCCATTTGGGTTGGACATAGCTGCTTTAAACGCCACACGAGTCAGGAATTGATGGGTGTAGTGCAAACATAAATTTGATTACTTTTGCCTGAGATATGTGACATCCGTTATTTCCTGACCAAACTTTTATGCCTTTCCAACGTCCATTTTTAATCACTTTCACATCAAAATCGTGTCCACGTGGCGAAACGTACATAGCATACAGATTTTATACAGTGTACCCAAACAAGGGAATTTCTTAGAGGGAAATTTTTGTTTGCGGTTAGAAAAAATCATATGTGCGTTTTAGATCCGTTTTTTCTTACATATTAAGTCATGGTGTAGGAATACTCTTCACATATACGGTTTCTGATGTCATATTTGGCCAAAATAGTTTTGCAATTAAAATCACATTGAAATGTTAAGGTAGCAGGGTGCACAAAATTTGCTACACATCAGGTAACCTTGGGCAGTATAGTGCCCCAGTTTTCTATTTATAGACTTTCAGGGACATTTTTGTAAACTAACTCTGGCACCATTCCATATGTCTCGGAAAACACGAAAAGTCATGGAAACAGGTTTCAAACATTTTTCTTTAATATATGAAATCAGCAAGAAACAAGATCCTGAGCAGAAATCATGGCAATGCTTAAGTGCCTGCGTTGAAAATGTGATGATAGCCTGCTGCGTAAATTATCGTAATATACCTGACTATTGCTGCCTACAAAGCGCATTTTTTGTGATTGTTACCGAAACATGGGGCATTTTGTGGTGTAGAAAGGGTAAAGCATTTTGTGAACGTCCATTTACATTGCATCGTCAGCAAATTGAAAATAAGCAAATGTCGACGTTGCACCCCTGGAAAGATTTCTGCGGACGCCCCAATGTATTCTAACAAGCCACGTAGTTTTATACTGCACGAAAGAAGCCTGCATAAGTGCAGTTTGACACTCAGGCACATTGGTCACACTCGCATTAACAGTGGATTTTCAAACTTGTGGAAGTATTGCTACATTTTGACTCGTGCATCTTTTCATACAGTATAAATTTACGTGGCATACCGCTGTCAGTAGTCACTGTCTCGCTACATACCTGCCAAGATGTCTGTGTTCAACAGTCACATGCAACAAAATGCCTGCTACCCTAACATGAAGGTCACATTTGAAGATTTGTTGCCATGTTATTGTTACACAGTAAGCACCAACAGTAGAACAATCCGCTCCCATCGCAACCTGCCTCTGCAGGAAAAGCAAAGGGCATGAGTGAACTGCAAGCTCATCACTGCATGACACCATAATTGTGAACCTGTTTCTTGTGCAGTGTGAGTGTCGTACCTACAAATAAACTGTCATTGCAAGAATTAAACCAAGTAATCGAAATTTATCTGCTGACAGGGGCAGATGGGCGAGCCGCCCCCCTGGCTAGGTAAATGTAAAAATGTGGCCCCCTTTACCGGACATTTTGATATTTAGTAATCTTGGTTTTCAGTAGGCTTTTTTTGCGTTTTTCGGGGTGTTTTCGTTGTTCTTCAGCTGGTATAAAATCCAAGAAATTCGGATTCACTATAAATAACTTTTTTCTGAGTGTTGACTGTGGTGACCCCTTACAGTGGCCAGTGGGCCCCTTCAGCTAAGTTTTGCCCCCTGGCTTAAACTTCTAGATACGCCACTGGTTGTTGTCTTCAGGTCTTCCAGAATTGTTTGGTTCTTAACCCCAATTTCCAGGGGGCAATGCCCGTTTCCCTCACTGCGGACGCCCATGAAGTTTACATGGAATATATCGCAATTTTTGTACCTAGCAGAGATGAGCGGACTGTAATGTTTTGCGATCCAGATCCAGTCCTGAATTTTTAAAATTCAGTCCAAGTCCAACCATAGTCCAAAAATGTTTAAAAATTTAAAATCCAAGTCCAAAAATTTAGCAAACATTATCTTTTTAATGACAAAAATTATGTGATTCTTCTCCATTAACTCAGTCCAAATCCCGTACTGATCTAAAATTTGCGAAGCATTTTACAATCCGGATCCAATCCAAAATCAACAAAATTCGTCATCGTCCGGATCCAGTTCTCCAAATTCTCATCTCTGGTACCTAGTAATATTCAGAGTGTTTCTATTTCAGTTGTTATAAAAAGCCATCGGTGTATTTACTGACTTGCCCGTTGGTTTGCAATCAAAACCGACATATTATGCTATGGTATCACGTTGGCAGGAGATGCGCATTTTTGTGGAGGTGTTGCGTGAAATTAACATTTGTAGTTGAGAATCTGAATTATGGTTTATAGAAAACAACCTTTCGTTCAAAGGACCAACCGGAACCATGGAAATTACCTGGTCAGCACGAGAAGTATATAAGATCCAGATCGGGCTAATCAAACTTGAGTTATGCGGCTTAACCGATTGCTCTCAACGTAATCACCTACACTGACGATCACATCTGAGATCTTTTGGCAGGCCGGTTGTGATACAGACGCGAAAAGTCTGAGCGAAATTTGCCAGATCCTGCTGTCAAATTGAACCGTAAATTAAGACTGACGGCGAAACTACGTAATGTTTGGAAACCATCGAAGCTACCAAAGCGTCCTGGTGGCAACGAAAACCTGCTCCTGCTCGAACCCAAAACCTTAACTCGGGCTCCGGCCTACAATCTTGAGGCACACCAAAACAATTGAAAATATCAATTTGTGTAAACGAACAGAAGCCGGAGCCAAGAAAAAGGAGAGCTCCGGAGCCACGCTCATTAAAACCAAGAGCTCCGGAGGTGGAGCCGGAACTGTGTCATTTTTACGACGGCTCCGCAGCCCTGGTTTATACCGTGCAGGAACCGCAAGCACGCCGGGATTACTCGACTTGAGATTAGGAAATGCCCGTCCCTGCGGTGCGAGTTCTGTAAGACCAATAAAGTATCACGAAAGGATAATCTTGGCGTAGCACCTAGTCACCTACATATATCCACTTCAAATGTTTTCATGACTGTAAGGCAATACATTCCTGGCGATTACTGTGTGCTTATTTTTGTTACTCTGCTTTGTTACACAGATCATATTCTTGGCACTGTCATCTTTTTGCTTGAAGCCACCACAGGCCCGCAACCAAGGGGTGGGCAACCGGGTAATTGCCCCTCCCCGAAATTAAAAAATTGTGTTTAATTGCTCGGTAGGCTACAACAACCAGTTACAACCATTTTGCTCCACCCGGAAAACATCAGCTGTTTGGCGGCCCGAGCCACCACGTGTTGCGCTTTCTCACCAACACGCCGTTCTTCGTGTTACAGGAAAATAGTTAAAAGAGTAAAGATATTGTGTTTCGTACTTGTATTAAAGGCCTATAATTGTTTTTCTACATCAGAAATTTGTATCGATACCAAAATTCGAAAGCAATTGTGTTTTTTAAACTCCTGGTAAATGTGGCATTCTAAATTAAAGCTGGTGTCAGTGCTGTTACACTGATGTGCAAATCATAACACTTTTCTTGCTTGATGTCGCGAGTATGATGGAATTGAATTGTTTTGTTGGAAATTTTATTTCAACTAATCCTTTTTCAGTTAAGTTTCGCATTAAAAGTTGAGTTGATCATTTGTTATTTATTTATTTGTTTCTTGTAGCATTTATTTTGGTAAACTGATAAAAAATCGACACTTCATCTCATCTCAATTGACTATTTAATAAGATAAGCAGTTTCAATAACATTTGGAAAAAACAGGGAATGTATCTGATGTGCTGTATGCTTGTTGAAAACAAGGAAATCGTTTGTTTAATCTATGGAAAATAATCGGGAGTGATTATATATTTGATGTAGCCTACAAAAGCAACTATTGTTTCAAAATTAATAGGTGTTTTTTCGTATGTACCAAATCACTATTGCTTTAAAAATTAAATTGTTCTTGTAAGTAAAGTGTGTTGGGTGTGTAACTGTTCACTGGGCCATGGGCGGTTCGGATTAAAAAAAGAACATGTCCTCGGTCTGCGGGCGGTTAATGGTCTGGATGTTGCTCAATAAAAATTGAGCAATCTAGCCGCACACAAAAACATTATCAGAAAAATGAAATAGTGTCATGTTGTAGGCACAGCCAAAATTCAAACTAATCAACGGAGTAGCCTAATAGTTTGAGGAAGCGACGCAGTCAAGTTTAACTGTAGTAGGCTATACGCAAAACAACAAGGCAATCTCCCAACACTCCGTTCATGCGACCTCCGTATCCAAGCTGTGAAGCCACTTTTACACAACCTTTCGTAGTGAAGTGAGCATCGCAGAAAGCGTCAAATTCCTTGACGTAAACCTGTATTTTAAATTTTAATAGTTGCGGGTGTTGTGTTAAATTTTTGTCTTGTGGGTGTTAGCGCCTGATGAACATGCTGCCGACTAGAATGATATACTGCACTCCAAATTCAAGACCTGTTTGTATCAGATACAATCCATATTTCCAAGTCAGCAATGCTTCGGTTTCATTTCCACAATCGCCTCCAAACACTCTTGGTACAATACCAATCGTTATTAACGAATGATTAGCCTACAAGCAATCTTATCTGACCATTGTTTCAAACAGGTTTTTTCAGCATTACATTTTTACAAGCTAGACGCCAGGTTGCAGATGCTACTGAACGTTATGAATGCCAGCTGTTAAGCACATGTAAAAACTAGATCTTGACAATAACCATAACCATCTTCTACCTTTCTTTGTAGCGATATGACACTGATTTTCCAACCTGTTGCAAAACTGTGAACTTGGCAAAAAAGAGTTGATACTTCTTTTTATGAAGAACAATCCTAATATTTGTTAGTGTAGGCAAACTTCCCAATAACATGTTAATATTTCTTCAAAAATATTAGGTAATGCACAAAAGATTCTGGGTACTGTTAATGAAATATTACATTTTCGTTTGCGGGTATTTTCAAGAATAAAATCAAAGTGCATGGGAAAATTATTATACTACGTAGAAAAGGAACTCAATTAGAATTAAAGCGTTTTTAGAACAAACATAAAGAATTAACTCAAGCTGTCTCTTTTCACATTGGCAGTCCAGTAGAAATGAAGGCATTTCATTATACCACCATTGTATTTACAGCTTCCTGCTGAAAAGTAACACGGCCTTTACAGAACTTTGTTTTAAGCATGCAAAAAACAAGGGCTGTAGCAATGCAATTCTGCTATCTACAACACGTTTGTTGAATCAAATAGTGGAAACCAATGGTGGCAGTGGCGTAGGAGCACATTCTGCCGCCCCTGGCCCTAGCAGAAAATGCCGCCCCCTGGTGCGGGCAGTGGTGTGATGTATATGATGTCATCGTGCTCAGTCAACCATGGTATGATCTTTTTTTGAAGACCTCTTTGCAAGAACTTTCGCCAAATTCAGCGTAAATTGTCGACTGCTTAACCTCCCCGAACACAATACTGCGGGGCCCAATGCACAACTGCAGCTGTTAATAGCTACAACATGATGATATCAGCAGATTATTCGAACAAGTAACAACTATTATAAACAGAAAACCTTAAGTTGGACTGTTTCCAAACTAAAGAAAAGATTATAGGGCAACAACAAATTAAGAAACATGAACGTGAAAAACAACGATTTTGTCGCATTTACTCAACAATCAGTGTTTTCGAACAAAGACAAGATTTGTAATGGGCGGGGGTTGGTATAATAACCAAGATCTCAAAATTCCATCCCCATTCTCAAGTGTTTTGTAGAACCATGCTTTAGAAAGACTTCTTTGCAATTTCTTCGTGCTATCACCAACTGGTGGTGCTACAAAAGGACCTTTGTTTTGATACTTCTATGGCCTTGCTTTGACTAATTCAACTCTCATGCTATGATCTATGGCAGAGGTGGGCTAACTACGCCCGCGAGGGCATTTTGTGCAGCCCGCAGGGCACTCACACGTACATAGATAGTACATATTTGGAGTCTATGTTAAAGTAATTTTATCGATTAGATTAGAATTATCAAGTTTTATCCACACGTTTCATTCGAAACCGCATTTTTAATCAACCGGAAGTGACTATTGCTACCTTTTGTGCTTCAACTGCCACGTATCGTCTATATGCTTTATTTCTGCTGTATAGCTAACCGCCTGATTTGCCGTAGCTATTGCGACATGAAAGAAGAGGCGGGGGCAAAGGTGAAACGCGAGAACAATCTACAAGGCGATGGCAGTTCTGACGATTTGCAAAATATGCTATATCTTGTCTCTTCCCTTGCCCAAGTTGCAAAAGAGCAAACGACGGTGCTCGGCCGGTTCGGCGTTCATAACTGTATAAATTTCTGGGTCGAGTAAATGTGAATGAAGTTTACATATGTCGCAAGCGACTTTTTTCGTGGTGGTTGCTACATACATTCAATTTTGTATTTAAAAAATGTGTCGCCCCCTTGTGATTTCTGCCCCCCCGCTGCTGCGAAATCCTTGCGACGGGCCTGACTGTGGTAAACGTTACTGCGATTGGTTGGGTGAAATTTAGATCATTTGGACGACATAAGACTAGAAACAATTGGTACACAATGTTTTCCATCACTGGTTGCCCAGTGTCGCAACACAGCGCTCACATTTTCTCAGCAAACCTGCGTACATTAGCGCCCTAAGATAAACAGCCGTTTAGTCACCTCTTAGAAATCTCTACCGGATAAGCAAAAGTATTAAGCAAGTAAGCAACTTCCCTTTCCTATCAATAAAGCACAGAACAACAGCTTAACTATTGTAGAGCTTTCTAAATAACTGCGGAAACTAGTTGCTTTACTGCTTTAAAAATCCAATTGCAGCTGTAGTGGTTGGATCTTGACCAACGAATGATGCTGCAGCTTGCTAGATTAGACGCGTATCGAGTAGATTCCCGAAATAGCGACCATTGTTACGCAATAATATTGAGATATAGGTAGCGACAAAGCGGTGGTGAGCATAATATGGCTGGAACCACGGCGCTAATAATATCGGCTGTGTTGCCTGCATTTGCCAAAAAAGATTCTCATGGGGCGTGGGACTTAGCTGATGAAATTAAGAAAGCTTAAATTTTAATCAGCCTGAATAATTTCCTCATCTCTTTTCAATTATCTCTGATTACAATAGGCGACTAGATCTTGCCGCCCCCTGGAAGGTGCCGCCCCTGGCTATAGCCAAAGTAGCCAGTGGGTTGCTACGTCACTGATTGGTGGGTTTTGGTAAAATCACTGTGCAAACTCTTTCGAACGTAATTGAGAATAAAATTAAATCACCGTCGAGGTTTATTGACAATTATAAAATATATACTTTCCACATGTGCAGTTTCATTTAACACTTGAAGGGAATTCGGCCCTCCAGTTTATTCGAAAACAAAGAAAATTGAAGTGGGATGAACGTCATGCTTCTGGGAAATGCTCTGTTTGCTGATTAAACCAATACTGGCAGTCTCGTGCTTGCTAGATGTATGACGCTTCCCTCTCTGCTGGATGAAAAGTTGATCAATACATAACGTAATCTACTTATCACCGAGCTTATAAAATACTGTAACGTAACTTGCAAACTTGATGGACTTGGACTTTTTTCAAAAACAAACCCAGAAAAAAGGACAACGTGTATTTGAGAAAAAGAAAAGATTTAATGTCAAAAATCATCTGTACTGTTCTAGCCAATTTGGGCTAAAGAAACTTTGGCTGTATTTTGAAAGATAAGTGAATTTGTTTACGTAGTTGTTTCTAAAGAAGGTATCGGACAAGCCACTGTGTAGATTTACTGTTAAACAATCATCCAGACTGCGTGAAAAATATAAATCTTATCTCATTTTCCGTTGCAAGTTACTACAATGGGCCTTAATTTCAAGTTAGTAGTATCACCTTGATACGCAACAGTATGCCATCATCATGTTACAAGAAAAGCTGGAAATTTTGTCAATCAAATAAACTTTACTTTTGCACTGCACACAGATTCACACCGCATTTGTTACTGACTTGGGAAAATACCGTGCTATTACGGTTAAGCATTCTTGGAAAGGTAAGAGGTGCTTGTTATGTTTTCAAACAAGTGGTTCAAGCTTGTTTTAGTTTTCAAATCAAACGCACTGCTTTGACAGATGTGGTGATGGCCATTTCCTATGGTAAGCTTAAGCTGGTTGGCCACGTTACGTCGATTAATGATGGAATTACTTAGTTGTGAATTATTCAGGATTAACTTTGCTGCAAAGATGTCTTGTGCAATGATCTAGGTCGGTGGTTCTCAACTTGGGGTTCACGGGAAGATTTCCAGGGTTCTTGCAGGCCCGTAACCTGGGGTAGCGCAGGGGGGGCGAAGTCCCCCCTAAAAAATTTTTCGCCCCCCCTGGAAAAATGTGTTGGACATAATTTTAAAATATTGGACATAGTTCAAAAAATTTGGGCCCCTCTTGGAAAACTCTTCGCCCCTCCTGGTGTCCCAAGCTGGTTACGGGCCTGGGTACGTGGATGGCAGTTGGGTTTTCATGTATTGCTATTTTTTAATATCCTACACGTGAGGAAAATGCGTGCCGATTGAAAACACCGGGTACAATTTGCCTGATCTTGCGTTGTTGTGATGCAACAATGTGAAATCCACGGCTTTGCCAGCTAACCTGGGGGTTCGGGTTGATTGTTTTATGACTCGGGGGTACTTAACGG
>Ga0210059_1007678_pt1 | contig 17095 bp, 10 predicted proteins | sample Ectturendosymbi2_FD_188042 | JGI IMG/M metagenome (GOLD analysis project Ga0210059, IMG submission 188042) | Ecteinascidia turbinata endosymbiont from Florida, USA - Sample 2 (SPAdes) (version 2) | ecosystem: Host-associated > Tunicates > Ascidians > Unclassified | place: Key West, Florida...
TGCGAGGATTGGAAGGTTGTCCGCTGGTGTAGGACGCAGGCATCCAGTCACAATTCGCAAGGCGTCGTTGATGGTGGGGTCAATAAGGCGGGTATGAGCACTGCGGCACCAAACCGGAGCGCAGTACTCTGCAGTCGAATGTACCAGAGCCATGGTGGCTGTTCCCAACGTTGTTGCTCCAGCACCCCAGCCAGAGCCAGCAAGCCTCCTCAGGAGTGCGACGCATGATGTTAGCTTTTTGCGAAATGACTCAAGATGTCGGCGGTACGTGAGCGACCTGTCCAACGTTACTCCCAGGTATTTGGGCTCGGAGCAGAAGGGTAGGTTTTTGTTGTTGAAGTTGACTTTCAGCTCACATTTGGCTTCCTTGTTGTTGAGATGGAAGGCTGCCGACACCGTTTTCGTGGTGCTGAGCTTTAGCTTCCAGGTCTCGAGGTATTCACCTAGTGTTGCCATGTCCTTGCTCAACACCCCTTCCACTGCCAGCCAATCTCCTTTAGCATGCATGATTGCTAGGTCGTCAGCATATGCATGCTTTCTGGAGATGGTGGCTGGTAGGTCATAGGTGTAGATGTTGAACAGAAGGGGCGCCAGGACAGATCCCTGTGGGAAGCCGTATTGAGGCGTCGTAACCTGCTCCTTCGGCCATTTCCGGTGGTAAGGGTAAAGCTGCGATTGCTAACAATCTCCATGATCATGTGGATTCTTCAAGTGATCCCATGTTAGTTGGATATATTATTTTTATAGCTTTATTTTGGAGCTTAAATGAGAGGCTGAATGGTTGCATTGAAGCACATCCCCAGTTGAGCATGGAGTAATTAAGGTAGGGATGGGTTAATGAGTTATAGACAACTTTCTGTACAGGTGGTGTTGTATAATGCTTAAGTTTGGATAGAATTCCACAAGCTCTTGATAGTTGAGTTTTTACCTTTTGTACATGAGGTTTCCAGCTTAACTTATTGTCAATAAGAACATCTAGGTATTTTAGGTTATCTTCAGGGGAAATGTTGTGGTTATTTGTGATGACTTTAAATGAAGTAGGATTGTGTTTTTGAGACGTTAATAGCATAAAATTAGTCTTATTGTAGTTAAGAGAAAGCTCGTTGGCTCTCAGCCAGTTGTCAATTTTACATAGTTCAAGGTTAACAGTTGTCTGAAGAACATTGAAACAGGAATTTGACATATGGAGATTAATATCATCAGCAAACAAAGTAGTACGAAAAGAGGAAGCTTTTGTGATATCGTTAATGTAAATATGGAAAAGCAAAGGCGAAATAACACTACCCTGAGGGACCCCGCGAGATATCCTTTTGTATGAAGATTTAAATGCCCCTATCTTAGTGCACTGCATTATATTGTGCAGACAATTTGAGAGTAGTTTATGAGAAACACGTCTAATACCATAGTGACAAAGTTTATGAAGTAAAATTTTATGCTCACAGTAGTCAAATGCTTTTGATAGGTCTAGAAATAAGAAACATGTTATTAATTTATTATTAACGTTTCTGAGTAGTTCATCATAAATAGGTGTAATGGCTTGCTCTGTTGAGTGATTTTCTCTTAAACCGTATTGTCTTTTGTTAATTAGATTGTGTTCTGTCAAATACGAATATACTCTGTAATAAAGAACTTTTTCAAACAACTTGGACAATACTGGAAGAACAGAGATTGGTCTATATTCAGATGAGGAACTTGGGCTACAAATTTTAGGAATTGGAGTGATGTGGGCAATTTTCCAGGAGTCCGGGAATTCACCAGTAGTCATGCATTTGTTGAAGAATTTGGACAACCATTCTGACACAATGCAACTAGATATTTTCAAAAATTTGGATGGAATGTCATTGGGAGAACTATTAGATTTTATTTTAAGGTTTTTGATGAGAAATTGAATTTCATATGCATCTGTAGGAGTTAGAAATAATGAAGTTTTTAAATTTATATGTTTAATAAAATGTCGGTAAGTGGTAGGGGATGGTTTTATTTATGTAGAAAGGGATTTTCCAACCCCTGAGAAAAAAGTTTTCAAATCTTTACATTGTTTTTGGCATTCTGAGTCTTCAAAAAGCTTGTTGTTTTGTTGAGATTTGTTTTTTATTGCAATTATTTCATTGACAAGCTTCCATGATTTTCATATCATAATAGCATTTTTGGAAAGCTTGTTTATAATAATTGTGTTTGGAGATTACTTTTAAGTGGGAAAGCTTGTTTCTGTAAGTTTTGTATTGTCTAATAATATTTGGGTTGTTTGTAGTCAACTGCTTTCTGTAGAGGGTATGCTTTTTCGCAATGGAAGTTAAAGTGCCTTTGGTGAGCCATGCTTTGTTAAAGGAGCGCTGTTCTTTTCTGGATGCGTAACGATATGGTGCATGCTTATCAAGAGTTTCATTAAAGACCTTAACAAAATTATCGTTGAGCGTTTTTGATAGTTCTAGTTTTTGATATTTTCCTTATTTACATTAACGGTATCATAAAAGCTTCCTCTTTTCATACTACTGTTTTCATACTGTTTTGCGCTATTGGCATGGTTTGCCCGGGCAGCGCTGCTAGTTGGAATGACCAAGACCGCAGCAGGCAAAACATGCAACGAGTGCAAACGCTTGGTCAATTGTGACTGGTCTGTGTCTAAATGTTCGGACACAAATGTTGTTTTCCAAACAGCCATTTTCTTGATTCTGGTCGTAAAAAGTAACAAAAGGTCCTCAGGCATTGACGGCAAAACCAGCGACTTCGTTTCCTGAAATTGTTTACATTACCGTTATCTTGGGTTACGTTTCTGCAAGCAACTGTTCTCTGAATCGTCTGAATCGTGATTGTTGTTTTTTCGCAGATTTTCTCACGGTAAGAGTGCTGCTTGTAAAGAGCTACCAGATTGAATTACTAAAAAATATTTGGCATAGCCTCTTAGTTTTGTGTACTTGATTTAATTCATTTTCCATTCAATTTGAGGCACACCAAGACAATTAAAATATCAGTGTGTGAAAATGAACAGCAGCTGAAGCTGGAGCCATGAAAAAAAGAGAGCCGGAGCCACATTAATAAAAACCAAGAGCTCCGGAATTGGATCCATGTTCGTGAAAAGACGAGCTCCAGAGCCGGAGCTGTGTCATTTTTTACGACGGCTTCGCAGCCCTGAAATAATCTACACAAGGGGTCACCAACCCTTTTGAAACCGCGAGCTACTGCTTGTGCACCGATTAATGCGAAGGGCTACTAGTTTGATACACACTTCTGAAATAAAAATTTTGCTCAATTTACCTTCAATTATTTTAGTGTTGATATTCGTTAATGCGAAGAAATTGATCATGCTAATGTTATTTTTAGAACAGGCCCGCGGGCGACCTACATGGTCCTTGAGGGCGACCTGGTGCCCGCGGGCACCACGTTGGTGACCTCTGATCTGAACTGTAGAGTAAAAATTCAACAGAAAAATTGCTTTAGCAACAACCTCCAACGATTATCATAGTACATTGAAATTTGCAAGAAACTAACAAATCACAATAGTAGGCTACTGAAGTTACCTCAATGATCGATAGTGGTTGAGCGAATTCGCCCCCTTTTTGTTGTTTCACCCCCCTATCGCCCTCTTCGTTTTTACTGCCCCCTTGCTCATCAAAATCGCCCCCACGGCGGCGATTCCGCCTACTTTGAGAAACACTGGTCTAACCTGAGACCTGTTGGAAGCAAATGCACTCTATTCAAGAAAGTATTTGTGACATTGTTTGGACTTTTCTGCGCCCTCCGCAGTCATTCGGCGCCCCCCGCAGTGATTCGGGGCCCGGGGAATTGTGAACCCTTTGTCCACACTCGTTACACCCCTGTGCACCATCACCAGATTTGCCAATCAAACGGGAAACGCATTAGTGTGCGAACGTCACGAATGTGTCTCAGAGGCATAGATAACCTATGTTCAAGTGAGGGTTACGATCAAAGTTAGCTTACATCAATTTTTTAACATCATTTCGTGCTGCTTGCAATCAAAGGCGACTGATAATCGAGTAAATACGGTAAACACATTCTCGGCTACCAGATAAAGCAAACGAGAACGTTGCGAATCAGCGAAAACATAAACTTAACGAACGATAACGTCATGAATTACATCATAGGGGCCCTTCAGTGAAAATTGCCCCGGGCCCCCCTACCCTTTAATCCGGCTCTGGCAGCAGCATTTACTGTTTGTTACTAAATGACTCGCAGGTGTGTGGCATTACTTCTCGCAACCATTCAGTGCTTATCATGATTTGTTGTGTACTTTTAATGAACCGTCAGCAATAAATGTTGAAATAAATAGTTCAGAAAAAGTGAAATATATTGTGGATCATGGTTCAGGTTTGGATAGTCACCTACTGTATACAAGGAAAAGGCGTACCGATAAATCAGGTTCGTAAAAAAATAAGCAAAAAATCAACAGCTAATTACTACCATGAACAACCTAGCCGAAGGCCAGCAAATAACAACTAAACCATGGAAAAATGTTTTGAATCGAGAAATCCTGCAGAGATTCACATTCAACGATGGCCAGTTGCTCTGAACAAGTGATTTCCGGTCAAAATGCAAGACTGATGCTCCACCACATGGTGGTGCGCCAGACAAGGTCAGATTTCAAAAAACCTGATCCTTAGGAAGTGAAAAACCGGATATCGGTAGAGAAATAATGAGGATAATATATAAGTACCAGTCGTACATCAAGGTGATAAATCACCTGCTGAATCTGTGCTACGATATAAAAGTAAAAATGCTTTGCATCCATTCACAACGAAGTCAAACTTTTTCAGTGCCATTAAATGAACATGCGCGCAGAGAACTCATCCATGCATGGCTGCCCCATCAGCCCGATGAGGAGAAAGAAAAAGAAACCGGTCTCATTTTTGTTCATGAAACTTATCACTCAGGAACTCTCTTTCAATGAGCTTGAGCTCCAATTCAGAAAGGTTTTGGGTTCAACTAGCTCATCTGAACTGCTATTGTCGTTTACCATGCTATGAACAACAAACATGTACTCAGCTTAAACCAGCACATGGTGTTCTTCATTTGAATTTAACACAAACACGTTTATTGTATAATTCACGACGAGGCGCAAAAACAAAACAAAATGGGCGATGGAATCTTGGTTTCTCAACAAATCTAAACATTGCATTTATGTATTTAATTGTTCGGAAAAAGAAATTCAATGTCCTCAATGACATGGGGGGGAGAGAAGGCCCGATCATGGTTGAAGAGTAAGTGCGTGATATCCAACCATTCGGGGAGAATAGGGGGGAGTACCCTCGCTGCAAAACTTGCGTAAGTTCGAAAAATACGTTTTTGGCCAGAGCACCTGACAAAGGTTATCAGTCCCCCTTCCCCTTCTTCAGGGGGATCATATCCCAAACGCATCAAAGCTTCTCTGGCCAGTTGTATCGCCTGGTCGAGTGGGAGGACGTCGAAGCTTAAAGGCACGACAAGAGGATGGGCGTCGTCCCAGTCAAGGAGCGCTTCTTCATCATCACTCTCCTCGATGTCTTCCTCCTGGAACTCTCGTTCGTTATGGCAATCAATAGACAACGATGTCATTTTTAGTATTCTATGCCTCTGTAAAAAACATAAAAAATACATAAAAATGAAAGAATATCAAAGAAAGAAAAAAAATCATTTTTTTTAATACTAGCACATTCCGCATACTATTGTGGTCATAGCATGTGTTTGAAATTATAGAAATTATAGTTTACGAAATTATAATTCACCTTTTCACCAGTACACCCGTAAACTGTTGCTTGTAATTCTCAGGACTGAAAATGCGCAAATTCCGTTAAATCGATTCCCTATTTGAAACAATATGCTGATTGATTCAACTGCGTCTCGCTTGGGTCAAATGACCAATAAACAATTCCAGAAGTACGTGATTGCACAAAGACTTTCACTAAATTTCAAATTTTACGTATCCATTAACGGTCTTGCTGAAAAACATCGAGCAGGCGTTAGTTAAACCACCGACATTTTGATGGCTGAAAACTACATGTCATCGCCTTGATTGTTAAACCAAGGTGATGATTCACACCACCGCGAAATATCATTACAGCCTGTTTCCAAATTCACTGGTGTTGACATGTGAAGCATTATGTTACAAGGGAAAACATGGGTTACAGCCTCAAGGGAAGTAAGCAAAATTTGTGCCATATTTGCTACGTCAGGCTCTTGCGCATCCGGCGAAAGAAGGGAAAATGGGAAAGTTCAAATGGGAGTTAGTAAAATGAAAGCTTTCGCATTATTCTTAGTATGAGGATAAAAGTATTGAAAACTATTTGTTTCAGAAAATTTTTATGACAAGAAGTGTATTAGAATTTCACCAATCCCTTATTTTTCATGACGTCGAAAAAGATTAACGAACAAATGGTATTGCTCAGCAATTGTTTGCTCAGGTGATTCCTGGCAAGTCACGAGGTAGCTAAATATATGTGAAGAATAGACAAACAAGAAACAACAAATCATGTGACTACTGGTTAACTGGTTGGGTTACTAGCAATGGCCAGGTTTCAGTACTGAAAGTAGTAATACTTGATTACGAACATGGTATTCAGTTGTAAAGTGCCAACTCACAGTAGAAAGAATGTGTACTATACGTCTGATTGTGAACGGACTGCCCCATATTTACATCTTCTGTTTCACTATTGAGGCATGCATTGTCGAAAAGCAGTTTGTGCGAAGTAACACGCAGGGAGGGCTAACCGAGAACAAAGTCAGCAAGAACTGGGTGTTCACTGCACAAAGCGCCATTCTCACCTAAAAGGTTACTTTGTTAAAGAAGTGTGTGCAACTATTCAATAATGAACACTCAGTCAATGCTATTAGCTTCCGGAACGTAGCAAAGACTGGACGTTTCATCCCCAACCAACTGCTAAGCGTTTGGTCGAAAACTTCTTCGAGAGTATCAAAGAAACGAAAATGTCTGCTTAGAAGAAACAGCTTTGCACGTGTCTACTGTAATGTGGATCTTTTTAGCTCATTGTTTGCTCACATAACTATCTCCACAACCAGTCATGGAATCAGACAGGCCAATCTGGAAAGTTCTGGAACAACGACTACACTAGGAAAAATATATTGCTGGCAGTGAACATCTCCATGCGGATCGCACCAGGACAGGGTGGAATTGACTTCATTTCACAGGCTGTTCTGGTACGTTCCGGGAGGAGTAGTTCCTTGATTCTCGTTTCAGCAACGATCTTGATCACTACACGAGACTTATCTAGCCACAGAATTTCTCGCGGTAAGTTCCATCCCCACTGAGAAACTTTGTTTGACCACAAGTTCACTAATCAGCTTGCAGTGAAGGAAAGTTTCACTGCGAGGTGACAGCAAAGAGCTAAACAAATCACAAGTCGGGCAACGCAGAATGCATTGAAGAAATTTCAGAAGTACACAAATAGTTGCTCTCAGAAACTGTTTTGCTGAAGAACAGCGACCAACCTTTCGTGAGATCACCGACGATTTGAGAATCAAAAACTACGCTTTATCGCCCTGAGCATTATACATGTGAAACGAGTCAACTGCGAGTTATTCACTTTGTCTGACTACCTGCTGCAACTGTCTCCTGTCCCCATTTTTCGTTGATTGCATAAATGTATTTGAGACCAACATTTGAAAGGTCTGACATAAAATATTTGGCAAAAACGTATTTTTATTTTCTCAATACAATTGTTTCAGGTTTATTATTTGTGATGTAGCATATGCTGCAAAACTCGCTCCCAGTGCATTTGAAAAGCATTCTGTACAGTTTTGTACAATTTTAGAAGAGTAAATTATCAACGTGTCATAATACCAAACAATTGCAGAAACACGTAATGATGATATTATTGTTTTTGACCGAGATCTGCACGAAAGTATAGATTCGTTACCGATGCAATACTCAGAAATTAATGTCAATGAAAAATTTGATTTGATTGTAAGGTCCATGAAAAGTCTTGCGGATACACACATGCCTGTTCGGAAATACACAAGAAGGGAATATAAACTTAAACTGAAACCACGGATAACACAAGAGATAATTTGTTCAAGCAAACATAGAGACTACCTATTTCGCATTTATAAAAGAACAGAACCACTAGATTTCGGAAAGCACAAAAAATTCCGAAACCATCTTACACATGTCAAAGAATTAGCTAAATGCAAATACTACGAAGAGCAATTTGCTCAAAACAATAGAAACTCAAAAAGAATTTGGACGTTAATAAATGAAGAGCGACAATAATCTGGGAAAATTACAAAAGTCGGTTAACTGTGAAATGACAAAAGTAATGGATTGGCTAACCGCCATCAAACTCTCACTAAATATTTCCAAAACAAAACATATGTTAATAACAAATAAGCATGTAAGTACAGAATCCTTTGCAATATTTTCAAACGGTAATCGTCTCAAAGGAACTTTGATTTACAAGTACCTTGGAGTAATTGTAGATGCAAAATTGACTTGGGTTGGCAAGAACATTGTAAAGAGTTGTGTTGTACTTATCCAAATATGTTGGTGTAATGCATAAAGATAAACATTATGTAAATAACCAAGCATTACGTATGTTGTAAACAAAAACAAACTTGTGACTAACAAAATTGCTGCCATTTATAAAACGTAGAAAATTATCCAACTGAAAGATATATATAAACTTGAAGTGAGCAAATTCATGTACAAGTATGCTAACTCTCAGCTACCGGCTACTTTATCACTTATTTTAAACTCATTACAAATATTCATCCGAATAATACAAGACAAATCAAAACCCGACAATTTGCTTTACCAAAGCACGCTCAAACTCAGGCGTTGAAATGATAAATTTCAGTGCAATAGACATCTGGTCCAAAATGCTTTCAGAAATAAAATTTAAACCGTGTTTGGCACCTTTTTTAGCAGAATACAAAAATATATATTACTCAGCTGCAAGGAACAACATTTGTGCTCTTTTCATTGGTGTATACAAAACAGGTGCATTGATCTAACTATTTAACACTGTTACAATGGAAATAATCGAATCAAGAAGTATCGCTATTGTATCTTACTCAGTTTGGCTTGTGGTGTGTTCATTTACACTGGTCGCATGAAACCCTTGTTTGAAGCAATGGGATGCCTTTCGTCTACGAGCGTAAAACAAACTATGCCTACTTAATTGCAAACAATTTTCCTTTCTCACACGGGACTCGCGACGTCGACTGAGAAGACTTTCCGCGATGTATGTTTGGACGTCTAGTTCTCAACCTGCTTTAACGTATGACACCATTGCAATGCTACACTAGTCGGTAACGTTTCTATCTAGCTTTCGCGAATTTTGTAAGTATGTGTAACAGCAAATGTTCAATGTGACAACGTTAAACCATTTTCTTCTGGTGACTTGACCTTGCCTACAAAGCATCTTGCTTCAATAAACATATAACCATCTAGATAATAACAAGATAATGAAGTTTGTGGTGTACACTAGCATCAATAACCTCGTTATGCTCTTTTTGCAATGACCTGATAAAGACTGGGTTTGAAAACTATTCGAACTTCACGCATTACTGCACAGCAAGCCTAATTAAACCACAAGTGGAGATAAACAAATAACAGAAATGCAAACCTATCTTAACATCACATTTCATCGCGAACGAAGTAATACTACTTTGCAAACAAATATCTTCTGCTCATCTTTGCGTAAGTATTTTTTCAACCAACGCTTTAATATCTCAACTTTACACTGGTCGTTATTGCGTGCAGGGTTATCTTAACATCAAAATGAAAAACAACCGTCACTACCACATGAGAGCTGAGTTGCAAATGCTAAAAAGCGAGACAATAACTGCCAGTTACCGAAAAAGTATAACCTGCCATCATCAACTGCTAGACCTGTGATCTCAATCATTCACGAACAAAATAGCCATACTTTCCTAAAGCCTTCTGGGTTTGTGTTTTATACCACTGAATCCTCAATGTGTTCTTGCTTTTATCTTTTTTATTTTTATTTTTTTTATCTCCCAGTATCCAGTCGCCAGATGGTAACTCAAAAAAGGAAAAATTCCTCTCTTTCAAACCAACGTCCAGCGGCGATTGTGTCTGACCCAAAAAGGTCACAATGAGTGAGACTACTGGTAGCACGTTCACAGCGGGAAATTAATTCATTTGTCTTTTTTGGAAATGATCAAGATCAAACGGAGATGCTTTGCCAACCGAGAAACCGACAATCAAACTCACGGTAGGTAATAACACAGACTATTATTTGCTGCTGACAAACCAGGTGCAAGGTTTGCCGCTGTGTCTGGACGTCATCGCACCGCCAAAATCTTGAGCAGATCGCTTTGCACTATCCAATTTTGTTGACCGCCTAGCTTGAAGGTGAATTCGTATAGTAAGAAACGTTTTTAAAGTTTATGTAGGAGGGGGGGATTGGCATGATGGATAACTGTTTGTATTTTTTGCAACGAAATGGACCAGACTTCAAAGTATTGCAGTCACGTGATCGATAAAGTTTGCTTGTGAAAGCTGTTGCATTGGAATATCAACTTTCAAAATTGTTTACGGCGTTGCTATGGAAAACAAACTTGTTACGATTCAATACGAAACTAAAGAAAACCTGCGATTCTTGTTTCTTCTGTACGTGTAAACTACAGATGATTACAAACGCGACGTTTACATAGGGAAAAAAACTGGTGCAGCGCTAATAGGCAGGAATGTTAGTAGCAGATTTTCACCCGTGATGCAGCAATGCTCACATTGCACAACAACCTCCAACGTTCGTAGCGTTATGACTAAATTGTCCATGGAGGTGTTAGTATTTGTGGTTTGGACTACATGGGCTCTTCGTTAAAAGACAGCAGAAAGATGCGGAACTACAAAAGTTGTGCAGTTAACGTTTCGGCCCAGTTTGTATTATTATCATTTCACAAAAATTTACCCAGTACAGGTTAGCTGTCTCTAGGAAAGAAGATCAGACAAATACAACTTACAAAGCTGTTGGTCAATAGAGTAAATGCACTTATGTTGTGGCAAAATGTTCGGAGATCTGAGACTCATGCATGTGGAAGAAGTAAGCAACCAGTGAAACAAAACGAAATTTGCTATTTACAGTACGCAAACAAGTATGGAACTGAAGGATAACTAAAACAAAAGTGATAGTTTCATTGAACAGGAAAGTGAGACTATATGCGCATTTCTACTCGCAAAAAAATCGTTTTCCACAGGATCACACTGTAAACAAGACTAAATTAACTGATAGCAGTGGTACCAGGGGGTATTTTTTCTTGGATATTTTTCTTTGGTGTGGTAGAAAAAGGTTGCTGGTGAAATATAAGTGCTCTGGTTGACACACAGTTTGGACACTGGTTTCAGGAAAATGAGGTGAAAACATAAAAATGCCCATATAATAAGACTGCTTGTCAAAAGTTGAAATTTATGTTGGTTTTGCAATTGCCGTGTCGTGAACACTTTGAGTCTGTTCAATCCTTTTGCTGCCATGCATGCTAACACAAACAAAGGCATATTGCATCTACAGCAGCATTCAGACTTGCGACTTGAAAATATGTAATGTACAGCATATGCATTTCAGTAACTTTGACTCAAAATTCCAAAGATCTGGAGAAGAGCACTAATAATTGAGCTCCCAAAACGGGAAAGGCAGGCAGTGGAAAGGGTGCTGACCAAGAACATGGCAACCGCAGGTGAATACCTCCAGACCTGGAAGCTAAAGCTTAGAACTACAAAAACGGTGTCCGCAGCCTTCCACCTTAACAACAAGGAAGCTAAACGTGAGCTAAAAGTCAAATACAACAACATCGAAATCCTGCCCTTTTGCCCCGAACCCAAATGCCTCGGAGTAACGTTGGACAGATCGCTCACGTATCGCCGACACCTTGAGTCACTTCGCAAGAATCTGGCATCATGCGTCACTTTCTTGAAGCGGTTTGTTGGGAATGCTCAGTTTCTAGGCCAAAGTGATATAAAGCAAGTACACGTAGCAGTGACTTAAAAGTTCACAATAACTAATATACTCAGCGTTGTTACACAGCTGCAATTACAATTTTGCAAAAGTATTCAGCATTTATTTAAATATCCCACAAACAAAAATCATCATAACTTCCTACAGAATCACACCAAATCCGTTTCAGCATGACGTGTGTCATACCATAAAAGCTCAAATATTTTCCTAAACTTCCAGATCTGTAGTCGTAGTAACCAGGGCCATGCAGATACGTCTGGTGATTCACGGGGCAGCTGCTTGATGGCATGCCCCCCACCAAGTTCTAGTATGGAGGAATGTGAAAAATACAGGCATTTGGAATAAGTAAGAACTAGTTTTGACAAAAAAACAAGTTTTAAAAAATTGAATTAAAATAAGTTCAGAGTTTTTTTGTTTTTAATGTGTTAGGTTTTTAATAATTTGTTTTATTCTGTGGGCTTGAGACAGACATCTTTTTGCAAGCAAATTTCTTCCACTCATGTGTAAGCTGTGCATTAAGGAATTAGATATTGCATTTATTCATGCAAGTACATATCAGATGGCCCACCAAAAGAAGATAGCACTTACGGCATGTTAGGAGACAGAGTTGTCTATTGTTTCTCTTAGAAATAGTATCTGAAAGAAAGTAGTACAACCATGCAATTCGATTCCGCGTTTATATTTTTCTGAAATATAAACAAATTGCTAAGGATGTCTTGTTCAGTAAAAACAAATGAAGATAACGATGGCAGTGCTTCATCTCTCTCGCAGGTCACTTAACATACATTTGCCTGCATTCCCCCTCAGGCAAGTTCCTATCAGATCCATGCAGCACTTTTTAGTAACCAATAAGAAGCGTCTAGTTCACGGGTGGAAAAATGCAGTTGCGCACTCGCGCCGCTCGACCGAAAACGTGGAATGAGCGAACGTTTTTTACCTTTTATATTTCATGCATATGAATGCTGAATGGCAAAGCTTATATGTGTGCGCTACTAAAAATTACTGTGCGCTACTAACATTCACAGAAAATTTTGCACCCCTGGTCAGGCTACAAGATTTTTATTAACGCACTTTTTGTTATTTCACTCTTTGGTTGACCCACTGCTTTCCATGACCGGGGCCGGCGCCTCGTTCACCCCCCTCTGCACATCCCTGGTAACAACGCTGGGTAAGTTTTATCGCTGCTCTAAAAGCATGCGCAAGCACTCTGCATGCACTGTGAACGCTGGATTACCGTGCCATTATGACGCAACTATAAAAAGATAGGGAAGTCCGAAAGTTTGCAACGCTGGCATTCTGAAAGCGTTGTGACGCAGACGTGAGTGAAGCCACATGCGAACGTTTATTGCTGGAGACAGATACTCCACCTGGAAACGTCATTAGGTTCATAATTGCTCACTTTGCGAACCTTGATGATCTTGATGAGATTTCGCAAAGACATTCGACATTTTGTAAATTGTAGTTATTAGCATCCCCTGACATTTAACATTTCGTAATTAGTTCCTAATATTCCGACCTCAATTTGGCTCTCCCAAAGTGCTGCGCCCGGGGGCAGATGTCCCCCCTTGGCCCCCTTGGTAAGCCACTTGATGCTAGTTATGCTTTTTTCATTCTCTCGCGCTACTGATATCGTACGTTCATTCAGACTTATAGTGCAACTGCACCGTTTAATCCTCATCGGGAAATGGACAAAACGTTTTCGCCAAGTTACTCTTCAAGTCAAATAACCCATGTGGAAGCGGAAGCGGTAGAATTTTTGCGCTTCCGCTTCCACAGAAAAAGGACCGCTTCCTCCGCTTCCGCATCCCTGATGGAAAGGACAAGCTAGTTCCTTTTTACAAATATCGGTGTGATGGTGTTGAGTAGAGAAAAACGGATTTGAAAGGGTCATATGTAAGCATACTATACGTCCCGTTTTAACCGGGACAGTCCCGGCTTAAAGGCCTTGTCCCGGCGTCCCGGTCAGTCATCCAAAAAGTCCCAGTTTTGCGTCCAATCAGCCAGCATAGCTGTACACGAATATTACCAGGCCGTGATTGGTCAGTTTAACCAACTTGCCGAAGAGTGATGTGTGATCTTGTTTTTTCTTGTTGCTTTGTGTTTGATCAGGAGTGTCAAACACACGGGCATGTGGCCCACGAGGGCCTTTTTTGCGGCCTACACTGCTTTTTGTGAATTTTCAAATAATTAACATTTACGTTATTTATTTTATTCACCTGTGTTTAAAAGTTCTCGGCTAGCGAGTGAGCAAGTTCATGTTTTCATAGCCTTCATAACCCTGCCAAAGCGTTCGAACCCGAACGCACTATCATGTTTTTATAGCCTCCATGACTATTCATTCACCCCAAAATTTTCAGCCACAAATTCAGTGTGATCCATGTGTGCTAATTTTTTAAGAGACTTTGAAATGATTCATCAGCAATTTCTAAATTTTCGCTGAAGTGTTACACTTTAAAACTTTTTGTTCTGATTTCTCGATTCAAGATGTTTGCCGCATCGCCGACAACTGTGTCAGCTGAACTGGTTGCTTCTTGTAAAGCACGTGCTTCTGAATCTCGAAGTGTTCGTAAATTCACACCGTCCTGGTCTTCCCTGGGATTTGCCACGCCTCTTACTCTAAACCCACCCACAGATAAATCATTTCGCATCCAATTTGACCCATCACGTTTCAGGTAGAATTCGTTTGCAGAACTCAGTCTGAGTGCATCTTTCTCATGCAGAGGTTCACCCAAGAGTGAAATCCTGTTTCCAGCCATCCCAATCCCTCCCTGCATACTGCCACTTAGAAGTGACAGTTTCGTATCTGCGTATCCTTTTGTCGCTGCGTGGTGATTTTGTTCTGTCGCTCTCAGGTATGAGATATGATGACCATCCGAATTTAAATCTATTGCCATAGTCGACGCAGGGCCATGACGATTCAAAAAATTTTCTTCAATCCACCGCTTTGGGACCAGTTCGTCTTCATTTTGCGGATTTGGGTTAATATTTATTATTCTATGCTCTCCCATATCAATTTGCCCCTGCATAGTGCCCCCTTCAAGTGAAAGTTTTGAGTTTGCTACAAAATAAACATATGCTCGATTCACCACGTCATGATATTCTTCTGGCCATCTCACGTTTTTTATCAAATTCCCGTTCATATTCAGAGCACTTCCACCGACACTTTTTGAGTCTACGTAGCCTTTTGTCGCTGCGTCGCCTTCGTCAACAGGAGCTAAAACGTTTTTAATCGGATTATTCTGCATATTAACTGGAACACCTTTTTAAGAAAATTTTTCATTGACATATTTCTTTCTTACAGCATCAGTTGGGGATTGTCCCGAGCCGAGATTAGTTATAGTTTGTCCATTCATGTCAATCATGTGACCTTTTCGTAAAAAATTATTATTTATGTATCCGAGTGAGACCCCTTGAATTTCTGTTTGACTTGTCGTAGGACTTAGTCCAAATTTATCAACTGGCATCTTTAGTATAACGGTGAATTTTTTTTACCAAAAACTGTTGATTATGTCTTGGAGACCTCTGCCGCTTTTCATCTGCTTCAAAACGTGAAGACAAAGATGACCACAAAATACTTCTTGCTTAGGCTGTATTTGCTCAGTTGGATATGAAATGCCGCCAACAAGGTACTTGTTCAACTCAGTCGGTAGGGGCAAGCCAAATGAGTCAAACTACCACTTATCGTTTCCAAGTTTGAACCATGCAACCCAGTGTGTCCCGTTTCCAGAAGAATCATCAAGGTTCATGATACCGCATTCATGTCTTTTTGGTTTCTTTGGCAAAGTGTCTCGCAAGAAAACGCCACGAAAGTTTTTCTAATCAATTTTTTAACAGCATCTTCAATTTCAAAGTTGCTCAGAGGCTTGTTTGGTAACACTACGTTTTCAACTTGAATCATTGCGTTGCAAGCACGCGTCATTTATTCTAAACATTTTTTTCTGGGGACATCAGTTGTATTTGTAATTCATATAACTCATTAATCATTTCTTCATGAAGTATATCCCATAAATCATCATCAATTGTTATTCTAATTACACCATCACAAGGAGCTTTTGTTTGACCCCCCCAAAACTCCTTGTGTTTTTGTGTCACAAAATTCTTATTTTGTTCATTTAGTGACAAACGACGTTTTTTACATGTAAAGTGCTCCATTTCTTGACTCAAGTGCGGTTTACGGCCTCTAGCAACTGGTAAAGTATTACCCAGTGGCTTTGAGTCACTTGTGTCACACATACGACAATCACAATAAAAATTGTAAACATTACTTTATTATATTTATTATTACTAAGCAACAAAAAAATTTTTATGTCGAGGTTGGGATGTTTTCTGGATAATTTTTGACCGCTGAATCCGAATTTGGCGTCTTGTTTCTCCTTCTGTCAGTATTTTTCAAGATATTTACAATATTATATATATTTTTCTCTAAATATCTAATTAGTCAAATATTTTTACTAACTTACATCACAGCTTTTGAACCTGAAACCCCAGCAGGTCATCCAAAGTATCAAAAGACTCGGATTGTAGCCTAGATTCCAGTAAAAACTTCAGTGAAATACTAACAACTGACGGTTGGCGCCCAGGGCCAGGCAAAGTGGGCCAAGGTGGCCTAAAAGTCCTCCACTTATGACGTCACCCACAGACAACCCGAACCCCAAATATGTGGATACTACATAGGCACCAAGCAACAAAAGCACAAGATTTCTCCCGGAATGAAACTTGTCTCTGCATATAGTTCTCACTTTGGCATGCCTGTTGGAGACCAAGACAAAACATGGGCTCCTCATGTTTGCTGTAGAAGTTGTCGGTCAACCTTGGAAGGATGGTTACGAGGAAAAATAAAGTGTATGCCATTTGAAATTCCTAGAATTTGGCGGGAGCCTACTAACCATCTAACTGACTGCTATTTTTGCATGGTAGATGTGTCCCACTACAGAAAAAGCAAAGACAAAAAAAACAGCATACCATCCTCAATTGCTCCAGTGCCACATTGTAAAGATATACCTATTCCTAAGCCACCCATGCTAGAGTCACTTTCTAGTGCCAGTGCTTCTGAAGAAGAAGGCAGAGATGCAGACTTTGATGAGGCTAGTACAAGCAAAGAGCCGCACTTTCCTAATCAGCAAGAAATGGATGACTTGATCCGAAGTATGGGACTAACCAAAGAAAAT
>Ga0210059_1007679_pt1 | contig 17095 bp, 8 predicted proteins | sample Ectturendosymbi2_FD_188042 | JGI IMG/M metagenome (GOLD analysis project Ga0210059, IMG submission 188042) | Ecteinascidia turbinata endosymbiont from Florida, USA - Sample 2 (SPAdes) (version 2) | ecosystem: Host-associated > Tunicates > Ascidians > Unclassified | place: Key West, Florida...
TACCTGCGGTGGTAATGTCAGATATTCTCTGCCATGCTTATTGCTCGCTATTAACCGACGATATGCTTAAATCTTGATTTTACTGTATCAACAGTATGAACTCAGAGCATGGTTTTGCTAACTACCACGCTTGCAGTCAGCCACAAATTGAACAAGGCGTAAGGAAAACCTCTAAAATCTGCAAATACCTACAGAAATAAAAACCTATTGCCAAAAATCCTTATTTTCGCAAATTTACAGGGAGCAGTCGTAAGGTTTGTCCCCTTGTTTATCACCTGCTTTGGCTTACCGTGTGTTATAGAGTAGCGAAAAATTCCGTTGTTGCCACTGTCTTCATCGGAAGCAGTCACTCGCAGATCTCGCAGTGGCGTGTTTTCGAGTATTGTTACTTCATAAAGAGGAAATTCGAATCGTGGTGCGTTGTCGTTTACGTCAATGATATCAATCGAAAATGAAGCTTCCGACTGAAAAATTCAACACAGTGGAAAAGTATGAGATAATGCAGTGAACGAGTTCGGTTATAAGTCATGTGCTTGTGACTTTTTTTCAAAAAACGAAACTGGATTCCGTAAACTCTTGCAGTCGAGAAAGATACTCAAACAGTAAAAATATTTTAGACTTTCTTATAGTGGAAATGCCATTGTTCGTTTTGCTATGGGATGATGTGGAATCATAGGCCGAAATACAAACCATTTGAAAAAGAGAAAATCTTAATTCCAAAGAGGCAGACCGGCAGAAATGTTGATTTTTAGCCTTTTTGACAACCCCGATTTTCTGCCAAAGATATGAGACAGTTTTTCGAAAACAATTCTCGTGAAGTATTTATAATTATTAGGGAAAATGATTTACAAGTCTGTAATAAAGGTATTTCAAACTCTAGCCAGGCTTGACTTTCATGCGTCTAACTGCGATCACTAGTTGTGGAACCTGTTTCAATAAAACCTTTTCGGGCTATTGCGGTATTATAAGAGAAACCCGGAGAGTTTGAGTCCCGTACAGTTGACTTGGTTCAACCGAAAATCGCCTATGTGGTCAAAGTGACGTTTTCACCCATGGTGCTTAGATTGCGTTTTTGATGAGAAGAATCAGAGTTGTAAATATACATCTGGTTAAAATGTTGCAAAGGGCATGGAAAAACACTTCGTTTTTTTTTCTCTGGAACATAACATCATAGAAAAAAAGAGCACTACTTTCTGCGTTAACGAAATTTCTATAAAGAAAATCATCAAAGTGATAATCGAGTTCTTTATTGAAGGAGTTGTTTACGTCAATTGCTGTAAAAAAATAAGTCACCATTTCACAAGTACATTTTAACTCTCCGGCCTCAACATTTGAATGAAGATTAAGTAAGGTTACTTCCGTTATTGACTTAATTTTTATGTTTGATGTTTTTATGATTACTCATTACCGACAGTGGAGGATTTCCGGTGTCTTCAGCCGTTACAGTGACGTTGTATTTTGACAACTTTTCAAAATCAGGAGAGGCTCCAGGCTTTACCGTGATGTCACCGGTGTGTCCATTGAGGCGGAACGCGGAACCTGGCAACGCAACGTAAGATGAAGACAGATTTGGGGAGCAACCGATTTGTACTACATGATGTTCTACAATATAATATTTTTTTTCTTTGCTTTCTTTTGTCAAACTATTTTCGATGCGTGCATGCCGTGAAGTTATTTTGTTCACTTTGAGCGAAGATTTTTCAGATCTGAAAGATGCGAACTTTGCCGCAGAAATTCGTATTTTCATTTAACGTTTTCGAAACTTTGAAAATTTCCATTTTATATTTGTGCTCAAGGCTCAAAAATAAGTTGTACTTATGTCTGAAATACCATGTTTGCAAAGTTTTCGCTGCAAATCCTTTGCATACGATAAGAGCTTAAATTCTAATTTTTGTTGGCGCACATTTTCCCCAGTATGCTGTCAACGGTGCGCTTTCAAATTTTCGCCGGTGTACCGTTTTGTTGAAATGCTTTAAATATGCCTAACAATTGATAAGGGCATAAAGCCAGTGTTTGCACATGTCATGTATTGGGTAAAAAGAACCCAAAACAATGCTTTTTTGAACCAGGAAGGCAGATGATTTTTGTTTTTATACATATGTATGCATTTTTTATTGGCGTGTTGTATAAGAAACGTTTGCCACAGGAAAAGTTGAAAGTACAAAAACCGTTGCGGAGCGAATAATACAAAATAAAAGGACCTTTTCAATTTTCATTTATCGGTTATGTTGCAACGCTCGGATATCACTTGTCATTTGTCAAGAACAGTCACACTTTACGCTCAGACTTACTCACTGAAAGCCTTTTCTCCTTGCGAGATGTAATAAACAACTTTGCCATTGTTTCCTGAGTCCTTGTCAGAAGCTCTGACAGAACCGATTTTCGTCCCAAAACCGACGTTCTGCAATTAAAACACTGTTGGCGTCAAAACTGGAAATGCTAACAGTTTTTCCGTTCGCCTGTTGGATATCATTTGCTGTGGAGACTTTTTTGATGCTACACCTAACAAAACTAATAAAAATATTTTTTTGTGTAATGACAGCAACAAAACAACCAGAGGAAAAAGAAAATCGATTTTTTGAAGTGCTATTTCAACTAATGTGAGTCCACTTTGAAATGGAACTTCAGCATTATGCAAAGTGCAGTTGTTGTTTCAATGTGGTTAATATTGGTAAAAACAATTGTGCATATTTTAGAATACACAACCCATCAATTGTGTAAAAGCGGCAGAAATGTCTCAAAAATTATTTTTGTGATTATCGTGGCAAAATTGAATGTTTTTTCCCATTCATTTACATTATTCTTAATTTGGAAGTTTCCTACACTAACATCGATGCATCACCAGATACTAGTTGAGAAGAGATTAAGTTCTTTCTCTCTTTCATGCTTGCATTCTTGACCAAAACGGTAAAATTTATACTTATGCTGAGATGAAAATCATCCAGCAGCAAATATGCAAATGAAAGCATTTAGTAAAAGACAGAGAAATAATTCTTAATCTTTCTTGTCAAGTAAACACTGAACAGGGTCTGTAAATACAGCAGATACAGTGCAGGCGCCTCATAAAAACTACAGTATGTAGAATAAACAAAACAAAACAAGCTATTAGAGTTTGATGCGAAATAAAAATGTTTGCAATTATACAAATGATTATCAACGGCGCACAACACGCGATACCTCAAGAATGGCAATGTTTGAAACCTTCGTGAACTTCGGTCGATGATCATTTTGGTCTTCAACAGTCACTTCCAGGGTCGCTGTTGTTTGTAAATTTCCTGAACTTGCTGATATGGTCAGCTCAATCCTTCCACCGTCAATTGCTTCAAAATCTAATGGTTCTAGGATGAAAATGAATTAAGCTTGTTTACAATTCATGAGGAAAGTACGAGTGTTATCAAGAATTCAAAAAATTGTGAGAAAGTCAAAAACTTTCTCATGTAAAGGAATCAAAAAATCACAAAAAAATATTTCAAATAAACGATCCTTGTCTTCGTTGCGGTTGTGCATTCTTTTCGAACATCATTGGAAACAATTGCATGTCCAGCAATTAACTTCGTGAAAGCAGAAAAGAAGTCAAAGCCAAATATGTTGTGTGGCATGAAACTTTCCTTTCACAAAAACAAGTTCTTTGCTGAAGCTTGTTGGCACTCCCTTTCTGTAAAGATAAATAAACGACCAAACTAAAAATTCAGACATACCAATAAGGCTGAGAACGCCAGTTCCATTTTCGTTAGTTAGAGTAAAACGACGACGGAAATCCCCTCCGTCCATGGCGTACCTGATGATATTATACGGGTAAGAGTCTCGATCTTTTGCCTGTAGGATAAAGTGGAAGTTGTTTGCAGGAATGTCGTGATAACCACCTGTTTTTAACTACGAAAACACTTGTTTTACTGATAAAAATATATAACATTTTGAAGATGTAAGTTCCTGATTCCTCGACATGGTTTTGTAACAACAAAATTTAAGGTCACTTGAAAAGGTGCCACAAGGCAGTGTAACTGGTTCATCTGAAAATGCAATTAAATTATGAAGATTTGTAAATAATTGATACTTGACAACGATTATTTGAAATCTTGTAAGAATTCGACAGCAACCGTCGTGGGAGGAATAACCAAAACAACATGTGTGACAAAATACGGTGCTATGATTTCCGCTCACTAACTAACCAACAAAACACTAACCAAATTTTTAACTAAAGGACAAGTGCCATGAATATCTTCCTAGATGTATTGATACACGTTTGTTCGTATTTTTGTTGGTTTTTCTCTAAACAAATCATTGTCACAAATGGGTTTATGGATGCAAAATGAAGCTTGTTAGGTTAAACGTCAAACAGTAGTGTTTTCATTTGGGACATAGAAAAGTCGTTGAATTTGTTCCAATTGTTTTGATTTATACTTGCATCCAAACGGGATCTAGAATTTTTACGACTCTGATCACAGGTGCAGTTACGACAGGTGCTTATTTTCAAGGATTTTACCCTGAGTACCGCCAGCATGGGATAGCGTCTGTTTTCCATGACGCTAAGATTCGGAAAACTTTCAAAAACTGGAGCATTGTCGTTTTCATCCAGCACATTGATGGTGAGAAGAGCCCGAGCTTGGTGCGCCTGTGAACCCACATCCTGGGCTGTGATCACGTATCTGCAGAATGCAAAAACGTCTCGTCAAGACTCACTGGAAGCTGTAAATTAACGATATAATGCAATCCTCAAATGACACTTTAAATAAATATTCTTTTATTTAAAAAGCCGTTCTAACTCAAACGATCCCTGCTCTATTTCGCCTCTGAACTTATGCTCTGGATCCTAAAAGTTCGATACTGCAAAATGTTTGTTTATTTTCGGTTTCTTACATAACTTTTAAGAAAAATTGCTTCTTATTTCTCTCCAAAAATTTTGTCAGTATTTCCTTGGAATGGTGAGTGGTGCCAACTTAAAGCATGCAGTTTCTTAAATGAAGATGCTAAAAATCTACTACTCATTTTGAAAGTATTATAGCTATATCGTGAGGTTCACGTTAGCTTTAAGCTACTATTTTTCTTCGCCAGATAAGTATGTTTTAAGTGTAAACAAACCGTTGGTTCAATTCTTCTCAAACTTTTTCCGTTTGCGACCATCTTTCACTGACAATTTTTTGTGGGGCTCCGTATGATATATTGCAGCAAAATCATAAGGTAAAAATTAGGATATGAGAAGAAAAACAACATCTTCAACATCTTAACAATAACAATACCGGTATATGCAATCTGCAATCTAGTATTGCTAATAGGAAACTTGAGCTTACTAACTACTGTAGATCTACTCAATTGAAAATCGGCTATTTTCCAAGAAAGGCTTTCGTTAAATATCGGAAAATAGTAACATTTTGAAAGAACTTAAATCGCTGTCTAGTGGTTGGCAAGCTCTGCATTATTTGAAACCTCACTGGCGATAAAGGTTCATAAAGCGCTATGCTAAGTTTGAAAAGTTATTACCAAAACAAAAAGCACGAAATTCATTTCTATAAAAACTCAAAATTCTGCATTTTTTGTCAACAGGTTTATGCGCTGGTCCCAGTTTAATGTAAGGAAGAAAAATTTTTGCGAGTTACGCGTCTCCACTGTCAAACTCGGCACAGGTTCGTAAAGATTAGGCATGTGCGTTAAACTAGGCCGGAACAGCACTTTAACTGCAAAACCAGTTAACATATCTACAAGTAATAGGTTTAAACGTACAGATTGTAGGCTGTTTTTCAAACTCTCATCTAACTAGTTTTCTGAACAAAAACGACAAAACGGTCCGTGCGCCAAGTGTATTAATTCGCGGAGTATTATGCTGCACGTCCAGATAGAAACTCAAGTCCGGCTACTTTGCTCACAACATTACAGCAACAAGCACAGGACTTACTGCCTCCTTTGCGCTGTTTCGTAATCAAGTTTCTTCAGCAACTTCACGTCACCATTTCGTTTGTTGACGCTGATTTCGCGTTGGTTTGGATCGACGGAGTATAGAACTTGTCCAAACCGACCAAGATCATCATCAGTCGCCTTCACCCGCACTAGGGTTTCACGCACTGCAGCTGAAGACGTCAAATGCATTTTTATGTTTGGTCCATCGTTACAGGCTTGCAATATCTAGTAACCCAGAAAACGCCGCCCTCATTCAGTGGCGTAGCCAGCCCAGAAATTTGGGGGAGTCAAAAAATTTGGTAGGGCCAAAATGTTTTATTTTAGGCTAATAACACTATTTTGTTTGGAAAAAGGGCTCTCAAAGCACAAAATGACTATATTTTCTAAAAATTTGATCGGGGCATGGCCCCTTTACCCCCCCCCGGCTACGCCTATGCCCTCATTTACTAACATCGATTTGTTCAATAGGAATCAACGAGAAACATTCACACTTTAAGAATAAAGTTTTTCAAAACAAGACGAACAAGTCTCAGCAGAAAAACAGGTGCTCAGTAACTGAAGCTTCGAAACAAACAAAAAAAAGTAAAGATACAAATCATTCTTACTAATACGTTGACAATTCAAAGCTCTGGGTTTGCTGTAAGTTTTGAGGTATCAGCTGACTGGGCTCTGCTTTCATCTTTTGCGATGATTTAAACTTGCACATGCATTCCGGTATCCAAGTAACTAGTCTCCGCAATGACGACGGGTTTGTGGAGACTAGTTACGCTTTGTGGAGACTAGTTACGGGTTGTGGAGACTAGTTACACTTTAAATATATTGATTAGATATTCCAAAACAAACTAAGCATGTTTCATAATATTTAATAACAACACGATTATCACGCCGTAGTTTTGTTTAAATCATTTTACTACTTTTTTGTTATGTTACTTCCGAGACCAAAGTTATTTTTTAATTTTAACTGACATGAGCAGCGTTTCATATTAAAATTATCGCACATCGGGGGAGGATCAACATATAAAGGTACTGCCGGGGTTTGACATTCAAATCGACAAAAATAATTTTTGAAATAAGTTCATTATAACAGAAACGTTCGAAGCAGAAACCGGGCTTGTATAGATTTGCGCAAATAGACAACTTTGTATGGTAAAACGAAACCCATAAAAGGTTCTTGAAGGTTTAACACTGTTGGGCTGCTTTACAAAAGACGTTTGCAACGTCGGATATCATTTGTTTTAATGGTGCTTTCTTAGGTGTAGTTTTGGAAATTATGAAATTGCAGCACGTATCGTGACAATCACGTGTTGTAACGAGGTTTTCTTCCCGATGAACATTTTATTAATAAAACCATTTCAAGGAAAATGGTGGGGAAAATGTACAGGGTGTAGCTTTAACTGTATCTTGAACACCCCTCTACGTTACTTCTAAGTGCACTAAAAAAATATTCCTGCAATGGATGGCAAAGAAATAGTTACTGTGGAAAATCTGCCCGACAGAAGCTCGATATCCAGAATGGACTAACTGCGCATCCTGCATTCTTGCAAGAAGATTATTAACAATAGGTTGCTATCAGTGTTCCCTCTACAAAAAATTTGCACCTCAGCAAATATTTACTTTCAGTGATGAGCATGCAATTGAGCAACCATGTAGACACACGAACAATGAAACATTTCAAGTGTTACAAGGGCTATGCGATATACATACGATTTTAGTTTGGAATGTTGCAAGTCGGCGAGAACGAAATTTTACTGCGCAAATGGTCTCTGGTGCTACTGCGCAGTTGCGAACCTCAGAGGGGTGCATTGATTGCCACGTTGTGTGATTTTATACGAGAACCACGTGAACAATATAAATATTTTAGATATTTTTCAGATAGGGGTTGATGATTGTAAAAATTGCTTCAACGTGTGCAGTTTGTAAAATGAATCCGATGCCGCCATAATGGAGAATTAGTTTTTCATTTTGTTCATTCAGTCGGCATTAAGTTTGATTTATAAATTATTAAAAACGTTTTCCCATGTTTTAAAGCATGGGTCACCAACCTTTTTGAAACTGAGAGCTACTTCTAGGTACAGATTCATGCGAAGGGCTACCAGTTGGATACACACACTTCTGAAATATAAATTTTCTCTATTTGTCTGCAACTATGTTATCAATAATAAAAATTAAAGATATTCATCAATGTGAAGACACTGATCATGTCAATGCTATTGTCAGAACAAGCCCGCCGTCGGCCCACGTGGTCCGTGCGGGCGACCTAGCGCCCGCGGACATCATGTTGGCGACCCCTGTTTTAAAGAATACTTTGCCCGTAATGACGTACATATGCATTTGACCTTTGAGAAGTGCACAAACAGGCAAAGGCGATGATCTAATTCATTTGTTTCATATCAAACTTTGAAATGGATTTCAACAGAAAGATTCAATTCAAATTCAGCATCAGACTTCAACCTCCGTATAACACCCGACTAGACCTTAGCTGGAAAGACAGAAAAGTGTAAATCTCAACAAAATGATATATTTCTAAACATTTGTGAATATAATTGCGTTTTATTTTGTAATACAAGCTTCCGCAGCGGTGCTGGTAGGTTCGGAGTTCGACTCCAGACCAAGCCTGACTAGTCTGACTGATGCTCGGTGCAAAGAAGCTGCGGGAATGTCTGTCAAGTCCGTAGCACGAGCTTTGCTTGCGTTCGTGCTTGATTGCTCGCTCAGTGACTACACCGTCGGAAGAGAGGGGTAAAATCTCCTTACAATCAACCAGTGCAAAGTAATCGTTGCAGCAGACGTCAAGAATGGAAACTACTTGGGGTCAATGTTTCCTCCAATTTTTAATAATGTTGCGCGCAAAAACAAGCGGGTGCGCTGAATCACAATTTTACTGAACAGAAATTATTAAATCTAGCGGTTTAGCGGTTAGCAAGTAGTGGAGACTGCGCTAAACATTGTTGCAACTGCACAGAGGGGTCTTAGGAGCTGCGCGGCCGCGCAGGCGCGCAGCTTAGAGGGAACATTGCTTGGAGCACTCCGATAGAAGACAAATTAGTTGCGGTGTGGTTTTTCCAAAAGAAAAGCATAAAATAGTTGTCCACTTTTGCACGAGGTATTCACAATAATATCGTCCCTAAGGATTACCCATCTATGATAGAAAACATTGAAAAGCATTTAAAATGCTGTTTTTTTTGAAAAAATATTATTGCTCAAGAATTTAGGAAGCTTTGGCTCCTGTGCGCACGACGCCGCTGGGGCTAAGTACCTTTTTCAGAAACGTTGACGATGTATTCGATTCTGTCAAATACGGGTGCGTTGTCGTTCTCGTTCACCACGGTGATTATTACATCACAGTATGAAAACAATCCGGGGTCGTTTGTTTCATTGGCGAAGAGCTGTAGATAAACAGTGGTTACGTTGATGTACTGAGAATAATTTCAGTATCATGTAAAAAAAGACTTTTCCAGTAATCTGCTACTAAACAACTTGGTTTTGGCAGGAATTCGAGTGCACATCCAGCGATATGTAAATTTAAACCGCCAGGTTCGAATAAATGCTTACCGTGTGTTTATCCATGCCTTGCAAACCTATTTCGAAGTATAGAGCACAGCTACAAGTTCTGAAAGCTTCGTGTCTTAATTTCTAGTGTTTCCCTTGGACACTACCTTTACTTGTAAGTCGGTTTTTCCTTTCACTTTTGTATTTTTTGTGATCTGATTATCTTTTTGTTAGCGGCAGATTAACAGGCCCGTAACCAGCTTGGGACACCAGAAGGTTCGAAGAGTTTTCTGAGAGGGGCCCAAATTTTTTGAACTGTGTCCAATAGTTTTAAACTATGTCCAACACATTTTTCCAGGAGGGCGAAAGTTTTTCCAGAGGGGCTTCGGCCCCCCTGGTTACGGGGCTGCTGATTAATATCTGTGCATGAAGGTTATGTTTGGTTTTATGTGAGCTGCCTGCTACGAATTTTTTGCTTCCAATTTCGTTTCTGTTTTATTGTCACACTGGCCTACGATGTAGCAAGCCTGTTCTAAAGAGCAATGTCAAAGACATGCTTTTACAGAATAACAACGGCGATGAAAACGTCTGGCTAGAATACCTAAAATAAAAAATTATTTGCTGAATCGTCACATGTTATATTATGAATTGCACTGAAAGACCTTTACTTGGAGAGATGAAGAAAAAACAACGTAGACTGGCAAAAAAGTTCCGTAGATGTAATCAAAATTACGGACATATCTGCAACCTAAGCTTGTGCTAAAGGACTCAGTCAAGGTTCATCATCACATCAGCAATAATGACAAACCATGTTGCAGGGTGCAAACGCCATACCAAAACTATCTTTCACTCAAGATGTTAAACCTGACATCCAGATCTAGTGGCTGTTGTGTAGTTTAACCGGACAAATTTAACAGAATGAAAGCACTTTTCAAACAACCTTTATTCGAACTCTTTTCTGCTTTTCGTAGTCCAGTTCTCTTTTCAGCACCAACGTGACGTCAGACTTCCGACGAAAAGTGACCGGACTTGCTGTAAGGAATTCACTGGCTTTCCAGTCCACTGACATTGTGACGTCACTGTTGGGGCCTTGGTCGATATCTGAGTAAAGTTTACAGTGTATAAAGTCTGCAGGTATTTTTGAAAATAAAATAAAAACAAACGAAGACAAATGAGAACTGGGAGAGGGTGGGGTGAGAAATACTTCTGTATATGATTGTACATGGAAATGCTCTAGAAATGTCAAAACTTTTTCGCATATGGGGAAACTTTTTTGCTGTTCCTACATCAAACGAAATTAGTGAACAACAAGGTTTTGGAGTTGTTTAGACAGCTGTCTCTTCATACATTGCGAGAACAATCCTGTTGTTCTAATGACATAAAATTATAACCGGCATACCGTGAATCATTGAAAGGGTTGCATAGACACTGGTTTGTAATGTCCTTCATGATTTGCATAAAAACCGAAGCAAGCAGCTATACGGACCGGTAATTAGGTAATGTAACGGGCGGACTGCAAGTAGCCTTTGACTGTTAATCTTGTGTTTGTACAGTGAATGCTGAGGCGCTTTTCGTCTCGCAAAATTCTTCAAATTAAAGGCCTGCTTGAAAAATATATTGTCTTTCAAAAAAAAAGCGGAAGACGCAAAGATAAAAACGAATAATAGCATATTAAAACAACACGAACAGAGAGAGAACAAATATCAGTGAGAAAATCTAATTTTTTAAATAGACTTAATTTTCTAAACAAAAAAATTAACACGACAAAGAAAATGAAATCGGCAAATCAGTAATTGACGCAGCTTGCGTAGACTTACCCACGACAGGTATCACGATCGGTAGGTGCATTCCGACGGGTGTGCTTTCGGGCAGCGACAATTCGTACGCTCTCTGGTCAAAATGGGCACGCTCGTCGTTGACGTCATCAACGATGATGTCGAATGTTATTTCCGAGTGCGCACCCAAGGTCGACTGCTTCCTAGACAGTTCGGCAGCTCGCACAGTGAGGGTGTAAACGCCCGAAAATCCTCGGGCGTCACGGTCGATCGGTCCCGCAACCCGAATTTCGCCAGTTGAAAGGAGAAAAGCACCGTCTTCGTTGCCCGATACCAGAGAGTAGAGGATGTCGTTTTCCATTCCTCGATCGCCATCTAGCGCCGAGACTGTGACTACCTTCGATCCCTGTAAAGTGCAAAGTACATGTCAAACGGAAGGAGGTCGTTGTAGCGTTTAAGGTTCAGATATATGAATTGCTTGAGGAGTAACGTGAAGTGGTTTATCTTTTTAAACATACTTTTGCACAAAAGATGCAAAAGGCCACATGAATTACAAAGATTTTAATTTCCAGTTTTTGCTTCCCGCAGCTTATGTTTTGATTTATTTATTTAAGTCTTGCGTTGGCTTTTTTTCTTTGCCCTTTAGTAGCCCTTCAACATTTCACCCATAAATATTGTTTGCACATTTAAGACTGGGGATGCGCCAAGTTACGTGAAATCGTCTTCCTATTGAAAATGTTTGTTGATAAATTCGACGCCTTTGACGACTTACTTGAAGTACGAATCAGTTTTTCAAACTATTTTCCTTGAGGTAGCTTTTAAGGATTTCAAACGTTTTAATCATTATTCGTTCCAGAAACCTATTAACCTATTGAAGGGCCATAATAATAGTGTGCTTTTGATCTTTTGAGCTCCGTGTACGACGTCTGTAGTTAGAACAAAGCATATAAATTCGCTTGGTATGCACAAACTTTACACAAGTTTTCACCAAAAATAAAGGGAAAAGATAAGAATGTCATCGTTTGTTCAGAAGAGGAAACGGAAACCTCTATGGAGTTTCCACGTCTAAGTACGACTTCTTTCACGTTGCCTGCAGACCAGTTTCTTTTTGCAGGAGAAACAGGTGACTGACCATAAAACTGAGATGCGACCCAAAATCTGGGTATTTCCCGGTGAAACTGGACTTATGTTCACCCTGGAATGAGCAGCGATGCAGAGCCAAAAATACACTCTTCAAAACTCATCAGTATAAGGAGCAGCGTTAGCAACTTTTAAGCTATGAAAAGTAAGTGGCAGTGAGACACTCCGCACGACTGCCAAAAGCTTTCGTTGGGAAAATGGCTGTGCTGACTGGTTGCTACACTCAAGGTCTCCGCGGGTAAAAATGCTAAAGAGCGCTATTACTAATCTTGGAAATTGCAAAATACTTAATATTTGCCAATCTGTTTAAAATTTTTTGTTTTTTTCACAAAGGCTAATTCGCCCTCCCAAAAAAGCTACTTAGTTTTTCAGCTGACCTCCTCAATCTCGCTGCGATTAGAGAGTTGTCATTTTTCAAAAATTTGCGGATGTTGTCATTTCAAAATTTGTAGCTTCATTGCAGTACTGGCTTATCATTTGCGAGGACTATGGAAACGAAAGTTTGCTGAAAGAAAACGTGTCAAATTGCTAGAAATACTTGAAGCAATTTTTAATGTTGACTAACTGTACTCCGTTTATCTTTATAATTGTAAGATTAAGATTGCTGCAGGATTTTCTGACTTTCCTGCAACTGACGCGTGAAGTACAGTAGATTTCGTTCGAGAAAATGAAGTTTTCTCCTGTGGGAACTCAAACTTCCATTTTATCCAGTAAGGCAGGAGTGGATAAAACGAAGTGGCCAATCCTTACAAATTGTAAAACACCCCATGAAATAAACTCTTCTTTTGTAACTTAACAGCTCTTCTACTTCCAAACTTACCACTTCAACATTTTCTTTTATTGTTCGATCGTAGGGCAGCAGATAGAAAACAGGTGGTGTGTCTTGGACATCATCTACTTTTACGAACACAGTTGTTGTGGACGAGAGGGGACTGAAAAATGAAAAAATATCTGATATAAGAAGCTGGACATAATTCATTCATCTCAGAAACACTTAAACTTTGCAACTGAATAGACCTATTTCAAACAACTCTATTTGGCACAGCCGAAATCTATCGACTAAGCAGATGCCAAAAGTACGACGAACGAGTATAACCAGAAGCAATCAATGCGTTTGCTGGAGGACATCTTGCTGGCTTCATCTTTGTGAATAATTGGGAAAATCATTTCGAGATACTGGAGCACTTTTAGTCAAAATTAGTGGATCTTTATAAGAATGATTGCACGCGTTACAGCCACCTCTACTTAATTTTTCCTTTGATGCATTTTTGAATGAACCACCAAAATTTTTAATGTTAGAGTCAGTAAGCAGGAATATACAAGCGAGTACGGTGCAAAAATTAAAAACCCGCGGCAAAATCTCAGAGCATAAAAACGTTTGTGTAGTTTTTGACGAAAACAACTGTGAAGACAGTTCATTTATAGTAAATCACCGCAGCCAAATACGCGAAAAGCGAAAAGCACGTGTAGTCGTCCAAGTACTGTTTCTTGATATATTACACAAAGTAACATTCAAGACAAATAATGCTACTTCTTGCAATTCTTTAGGCATTCAGGCGTTCAGATTATGTAACCTTTCTCACTTTAGTCTACTTTGGTCTGAAATCTGAATGACACACCATAATATGAATCAATTTGAATAAGAGCTGAAGATATCTTCTCAATAGGCGAAATCTATGCTCAGTGAACACCATATTGTCTCGATCATTCTTTTGATAGATACTGATTGACATATTGAGGTTAATTCCCAGAGTAGTGAAATTATTTGTAATAGACTCGAGTATGACGTCACAATCTCCAGTATCACAAATGTCTGGCACAGCTTGCTGCAATCTGCCAGCAAGGCTGAGATGTATCGGAAAACAAAAAGAACCAAGATAAACAGCGGGGGTTCGCAATAGTTCGGTTTTAGCCACCATGCAAGAGCCGCGCTTACGAGTGCGATATTCTTCATTTGACGACGACACTGCGGAAGGTGAGAATTCCTTGAGTATCACGTTCTAACGAGGCGTGCAGCATGGTGCTAGTCTAGCTTGCTGAAGTACAAATGCAGACTATGAGCAGAAGTTTTCTCTATTTGTTCAGAAACATACGCACGAACACCGTTTTGAAACTTTGCCTGTGTGGGAATATTGCTTTGCTAAGCAAATGCAGATTGTAGCAGCTTAGGTGTCCTTATCTTTACCTGAAACTCGTGTTACTTAAGTCGATCGTAGCATGTGGGCATTGAGGTTGTTGTTCCAGCAGTAAACATTTTTAATTTAATAAAATCAGATAATTAAACCCAAAATTAAGTTAGATAACCTTTAGGACTTGACCATTCTCAGCTTACTGTGCTAAGTGAAATAGTCCAGAAAATGTCGCTTGGTTTGACCTTTCGTGCAACTTGTGAGTGAGATCTGTTGGCGTGCCTACGCTGTTCTTATACCATAACTTCAACAGAGCGATCTACATTTTGCAGGAGCATTTCTAACAGTGCAGAAAGTGATTTAAGACACGTGGTTGACAATTTAATCAATGTCGTTCAAACGTCCAATGGGGAGTGTCCATTACGATTACAACGACTTTATGTCTAGGACTGTCAAGAGCGATTAGGCAGGATGCTAAGTTATTGATCAATATTTCGTAAAACAGGCTAGTCACAATCACTACATTTTTGCAACTGCCCGAAAAAATAGATTTGTTATAACGCACGATGGGCTTCAAGCAGGTTGCAACTGATTAAGACTCGATGAACCGATTTATGCTTCATTGCACAAATTCTCACGTAGCTGCATTCTCAATGCTGGTATTATTGGTGCTGTCAGATAGTAGGCTACGAAGCTATCCCTTACCCGTTTGTTTTCCCAAAAATATTAGTGACAGCAGTGATTGTAGTCAGTTAAACCAATGTTGAAGAAGACCCTACCTAAATGTAGTAAGATTGCATCTGACACCCACTCAGCACTACAGGCAGCAGACTAAATTCACACCTCTCAACGTTGATTTTTCATTGTCCTGGAGCTTAATGTCATCCTGCGGGCTCTAACCATTGCATCCCAAGAGTGATCCTCCGTAGACTGGCCGAGTAGTACAGCGCGCTTCGTCTGCGTTCTTTTGCAGAGGATTACACTACAGAGGAGCCCTATAGCGGCCTGTACACCTTTGAAGAGGTCAGCGTTGATCGTCCGAAACTCTACAGACTGATGCGGCCGCGAGCAGGCATGCGATCGCCTTCATCGTACGAAAGATCTCATCCAGGTCGTTTAGCACGCGAAGGGGGCAAAGACGCTAAATTCAGGGGGTTCGAATCTCGTCCTGCGCAACCTGCTCTAGCTGCTTGTTTGTTTAACTGTTTGCAGAATGCTCAGAGCCGGTCTTGCGAAGTAGCAAAAGCGGAAAGTCCCAACTAACGACTGCCGAGAAACTATGCCTGCTGATGCTGAAAGACAAAATTGGACAAGTTGGAAAAGATCTTCACAGTCACCAAGAAAGTAATTTTTTTCAATTTTTGGGAGCTTTTACTCGTGTCCATGTTTCGCTGTGTTGTTTGGCATAATCAGAAAGCTGAATGTGACTGACAATAATGTACTGCAAACCTGCAGGTAAAGAGGTGTTCTACTGAGCTTGAGAGAAAATTAGGAAAGAACCCTTAAGAATTAAATTTTTGCACGAAAATTAAATAAAAGAAAACTAAAGATAAATATTGGAAAATTGTTCATAAGACAAATACCTCACTTTCAGTGAGTTTGAATTTTTCGTCCATGTACAAAAGAAAGTCACTAATTTGTTTTACTGTTGGCACTTTATAATTATAGGAACCTTGATTTGAGGTATAAACAACAATTCAATTTCCAGGTTTGTCGAAATTTTACAGCGAATTTTTTGTGCTTATTTGAGTCAAACCAATTTTGTGCGATAAATGTGTTTCAAAGCTTATCTGAAAAGGTTGCCAAAATAATTTAACTTCTACTATGAAACAGCAGTTTCTTATTTGTTGCTGACATTTTGGATTGATGCAGTCTGCGCTCTCGTGAATAACCGTTCAGGAAGAGTTCACCATGGCAACGAAAGCTTTTGTCAAGCTTTTTCGCATTTAACGTTTCACTTACAAAAAAACAAGTCAAAACGTTATTTCAGACTTGCTAAGGGGTGCAGTTGGTTGATCACGCGCCACTAAAGCTGGAAAGCTGGTTCGGTGCCCTGCCTGGTCATACCGAAGGCTTGAAAAACGATACTCACGACCTGTTCAGCCTCGCGTGATCGGTGTTAATAGGTGGGTGCAAGGGAACGGTCCACGCGTGGTGTTGCCATTGACTCGCCGCCATTGCAGCCTTCACTGGGAAAGCAGCCACAAGGTCCAGGGCGCAAGCAAGCAGAAATGGGAGCTGCATACCATCCGTGACACTTTGAAAGGAGTCCAAAATCGAGTATAACGAAACTGAACTGTTAGAACGCGATACGCTTTGTGATTGCACTCACTTTTGTTCAGATACTTCTGAAGTTTGACGCTGGATGGGATTTGCTTTTTTTACTTGCTGTGACGCAAGGATTACAGCAAGTAAAATTTTCATTTTTCATTTGAATTCATCCTAATGGCCAAGTAACCTTGTTGTGCGGTAAATATCCTGCGTCGCAACAGGTGGCAGATGACGCGAGGAGTTGAGTGGAAGATGTGTAAATCCAGTTGAAATGAGAGTCGCTGGCAAAGCATGCTTTGCGAGCCAAACATTAAAACTTCTTAAGAATGTAGCTGTCGGTACGCTTCAGGCAAATTTTTGTTTTGTAAAACGCGAAATGCGTACTGCGTGCACTTTTCG
>Ga0210059_1007680_pt1 | contig 17095 bp, 16 predicted proteins | sample Ectturendosymbi2_FD_188042 | JGI IMG/M metagenome (GOLD analysis project Ga0210059, IMG submission 188042) | Ecteinascidia turbinata endosymbiont from Florida, USA - Sample 2 (SPAdes) (version 2) | ecosystem: Host-associated > Tunicates > Ascidians > Unclassified | place: Key West, Florida...
GCGGGGCGGCCTTTTTCGGGGGGGCGAAACTTTTGGTGAAAAGAAGGAGTGGCAAATGGTCTTTCACGAATGCACCTGAAGTTAGATTTAAGTTTAGATTTTAGATTTTGGTTAAGGTTGGACCTACCATACGTCCTGGTTTGGCCGGGACTGTCCCGGTTTCAACCTTAGCAAAATGTCCTGGAATTTCAATTCAGTGAAAGTTTAAAAATTAACTCCAGGTGGGGGGGCGGCACTTTCAAAATTAACTCCGTGGTGGGGGGCGGGGCGGCACTTTTCGACTCGCCCCGGGGCGACACTCCCTCATGTCGGGGCCCTGATCTAGATACCACCACCACCATGGGCGTAGCCAGGGGAGACACTTGGGCCATGGTCACAAATATATATTAATTCCACAATGTGTCCCCCATTTTGCCAATTTTTCCAAAAATGTCATACTACGGTTGAGTAAACATGATGACGTCATCGAAACACAAACAATCAGATTTGTCCCCCTCAAAGTTTTTTTGCAAACTCGATCCCTGCGTGATACCTACAGTACCTACCCAAACGTTTTCATTTAGAGTATAATACCTTTGATGACCTCCTATCGAAGCCAATTTTTCAAAAGTTTGTATAAAACGACAAATATCGAATCTATAAAACGACAATTATGGATCGTTCTTCTCGGTTGCGCAAGAAACTTGTATCTAATAACATTTGAGCGAAACCGGATTGACTGCAACGAACCAGAGATCCAAACTACAGACTCAAGACAAACGCTGCTTGAATCTCTGACTTGAAACATTACATTTCCTTGACTGATCAAGATAAGTACTTGGAACATGAAAAACCTTGCTTTGTTTCAATATTTGCGTTATCGACTCATTTGAAAATGCTGAGCACCTGAAGTCAACCAGTTTTTACACACATATCACATGACTAACTGTTTTGCCGGATTTTAGTTTTCTCTAATCCTTCCCATCTGACAATTCGTGCTCAGCGCTGAATATTTCGCCTGGTGGTTTGGTATTGCTAAGCTGCATTCTTCAAGGAATGGATTTCCAAGCCAGTTGGTCATGCAGCTTCCGGGAAACCGTTATCCAAAATAATTTGCTTTAAGCAAGAGGTCGAGTTATGACCGCTCTGGTACACGTCCTTTACAATAAGAATTTGCCTGCGATGCATTCACAGAAACGTTCTTAAAGTTTTAAGTGTTGAGTGAATTGTGGGATTTCGAAACTTGCAACAAAAACAAGCTTCGTAAAAATGAAATTTAGAAGCAGGCGTAACTTATCTTGCTGGTTCTTAAGAGTACGACGCAGGTATAAGGATATATTTCCTGTTGCATTTGTCATCGACTTCATAAACCTGAAATATAGTGACTTGAATCGTTTCACGAAATAACCGTTCTCGAGTCCAATTTCAGAGCAAAGGCTCTGCTTACCATAAATAAGTTCCTAGCTGTATGACAAAAACCAGCTTTATTCATTTTAATTCGTTTGTTTGTTCGCAACAAAAGATTAAGCCACAAATCTGATATCATTATTTACTCACACCTTCACTCGCTCTTATCTCCGTCCTATTGTAACATACCATCAAGCATTGTGTCGTGTTGTTGGCTACGCTAGCCGACGCAGCGACTTGCGAAATGAGAAATGCGATCGGCATGGCTTTTGTTAGGCAGTTGTGGCTTCTCCGCCCGAAAATTATTCAGGATCTTTGCGTGCTTTTTTCAGTCCAACTGCAAACATGATGCTACATGATGTTCTAGATTCTTGCTTTTTTAGTTAGAAACATAATTGCTCTATTTGCACATCCTCGGCTACGAATACCTTTAGGTTGCAAATTACGGCACGAATGGTCTATTCGAACATTCCAACTAAACTTCAAGGAGTTCGTCAGATGATATCTGCAACTCCCGCACATTTTTCAGGGTTTTCCACAATTTGGCGGCATCACAGTTCGCCAAAACGACATCTCAGCTGAAATACTTCTCTCAAATAACACACTATTCACTGCGTACACTCAGCAAGCCTTTTACTACATTCGATATGGTGGTAGGTCTTGTTGCATCTTGTCCGGAATTGCCTTGCCCCACAGTCGACAAGCAGTGCTATTGTCTTGTAGTTGAGATATCCTGTTGGCAATTTGCGTCTAAACGATTGTTGTTGCATCCATGCCATTGTGTTGTAGCGCTAACGCTAATACTGCGAAGACGAGGTAAAACTTGGTTCATTTGAAATGCACATGGATTTCAGACTGGCACATGCATCTGTCGCAACTAAACAACTGTATTTGCTAAGCTATTGACCTAACTATATTGTGCAACCACAGACGTAGCCAGGGGGAATAAGGGGGTCATGCCCCCTAAAATTTCTAGCATATTTTATCATTTTGTACTTTGAGAGGAGGTGTTTCAAAACAAGATTCTCTTGCTTGCCTAAAGTCAAAATCCTTGGCTCCTCCCAAAATTTTGGTCTGGCTACGCTACTGTGTGCAACAAGCCAAGAAGCATCAGGCGGTCGGGTGCGTGCCAGAAATTTGAAAGGGTGCTTTCCCCAAAAAGAAAAATCAAATGTCTTCAGCCTTTGATAAGCTTTCATGAAAATGTTCATTTTTTAGATTTAGGATTTTCTCGAAAATGCTTTCACAAACAGGTTTGCAAATACCCTTATTCCATTATCACACAAACTTTTATCTAACGTTAAAGGCTATTGAGGTGATATTTTTACTGCAGCAGTTTCGCCAATCTCTGAAATTTTATGTTGCCACCGACAACGTTTTGTTAAAATAAGTGATAAATGAAGATAAGGAACATTTTGAGAAATATTACTATTAACTCAAATACGAATTCCTAATGAAATGTTTTGCTTGCACGCATATGTAATATATTCTTTCTCACCACAGTTCAACCAGTCGCATTCTGATACAGTTAATTACATTTTTATGGTTTCCGCTAAAGTCCAAAGAGTGACATAAAACTGATAGTTATAGGTTGAGTTCAAACAAAGAGATGGCAATGTGATGGTCAAAAACTAGTCTATTCGTTCGGCAAACCAGCGTAAAGAAGTCGACATTGAACAAATCCATGAACAGAAGGTTGATTGTATTTCGAACCCTCTGAAAAGAAGCTTACATCAACAGTAAGGAGCTGAGATTCATTGAATGTAGATCCATATCAGCGTTTGTGCTAAATACTGTTGCTTTTACACATCGATTTTTCCCAAAGCATCAGGCCCAAGACATGTCAGTTCTGGATCAATGACACAAATCCGGGCGGGTTTCAGAAAGAGGTTTTGCACAAACAAGAGGAAAGAATCGCGCGATCATAATCACATTAATGTCAGGGTTGATATAGCTGTGCCATGCCAACGTTTCACGAAAATTTCTTCCCCTAAACAGTATGCTGAAGGTGAAACGCTGTGCGTGCAGCGATTTCGGGAAAAAGAATTCACTCCTTTCAAGAAGTAAAAGTTGCGACATCATCGATACTTTCTTGACCCCTGTCTTAAGGAACTCTCTCGTGAATAGCGCGATTCTGCAGCACTGTCATTCAACGGTTGAAGTTGCAAGGAAAGGTGCTTTATTCGAAGTGAATTTTTTCTCAAACTTGCAACTAGTGGGTAAATGAAAAACGTTTCTCCAAACAGACTGCTTACGCTCTTGAAGCCGTACAAAGCACGGTCCTTCTTCACATCTATGCGTCGATGTATCTGTCGAACTCCACACATTCCAAGCTCATAGCTTTCTTAAAATTAATTTGATCAAAAATACGATAAAAATTTGTGAAACCAGCTGCTCCAGCATTTCTCTCCCAAGAATGTTTGGAGAACTCAAATCACAACACATCACATGTAAAAATAAAATCGATTTCACAAAAATCAAGTTGGGCTACATCGAGGTTTTTGTGCCTTAAACAAATTCGTTGCGTAAGAATTTATGTTACGTTACATACGCTGGTGTGTTTGACAGTTCAGTTGAACTGTCATCACAGGCTAATTTATATCAAAATCGTGGGGCAGTTTACGCCAGGGTTTTCCAAATTGCGGTCGCGAATTATTGGGAGTCCGTGAAGATACAAAAAAATAACGAATATATACATTGCACAGTATGCGCACTGTCACAAATAATGACCACAGTGATTCGTAATTGGGGGATTACGTGACAGGAGGGAACTAAATATCGTCCGCGCAGTCCCGTTAAGAAAAAAAGAGCCAGTGCAAAAATGGCCTCTCCCTTTCAAGTGTAGTGATTACTGCGCCTGCGCTTACAGTGGACTGAATGCAAGGCCTCTCCTACAAAAATGTGCCCTCAGTAACGCCTTCACGTGGTACCAGAACCGTCGCCAGAAAGTCGTCAATAGGGGGCTTTACGTTTTTGCTGGGGTCTTCACGTTCGTACATGGGGGCTTGACATTCAAATTTGACAAAAATTCTACTGATTCATAGTGTTTCGTATTTCAATTTGGGGGACTTGAAGCTTTGTTTGGGGGGGCTTAGCCTACCAAAGCCCCCCCGTGGTGACGGGGCTGCGTCGTACCCTTGAGATCGTCAAAGTTGCTTTGAAAATGCCGCATGGATTTGTCCAACAGTACAACTTGGGCAGTCACTACCAAAAAAAGTGAATCAAAACCATCGCGCAGCGGTCTTCGATCGCTTGACCAAGGATCGCGTTGGTGCTTTAGGCAGAGGGGTCTTTTCGATAAATTCGCAGGAATCTCCCCACAGCTGTCCACAAGTGGAGCCACCATGTTGCGCCCGCTATGCATCTGGGCAGGCGAACGGAGCAGCGCAGATTGCTTCTACTCTGGGAGACTGGAAAGCCACGCGTAAACGGAAATCCTGCCATAAGCTTTTTACTGGAAAGCGGAACGCAAGCCTGTAGCTACGAGGGGCTTTCTGGGCAGTAGCCCCAAAATTTTTTGTGTCCAGAAAAATTTGTTGTAAACATACAGTAAAAACAAAAACCTTGCCCCTCTAAGACTGTATTTTGCCCCTCCAAATCTTGAAACCCACGGGCCTGGTGGAACATCACTTCACTCACAGGAAAAAAGTGTGAGGTGGATGAGGAAGTCAAACGATATTCCTTGGATTTTGTTGGATTCTCATCAACTAAGCGTCGTGGCTCTAATACTGCAGAGCTGGACGATGAGTGGAAATTCTGCTGTTGATTCAGCAAAGTTTCCCCGGGTTGGGGATTCTTGCACGTTTCCAGCTGGCAAGTTGTATTGATGAATGGAGCCCGATAGTGACTAGTAGGAAGGGTGTGCGAGTTGAAATTGAAGCTGTTAGACCAGAGGTTCTTAAACTTTTTTATTCGCGCCCCCTTTAGCGTTAGCGATTGTTACTCGTGCCTCACCTCCAGGTCAGTAACCAGTTTGGGACATCAGGCGGGAAACCAAGCCCCCCAGTTTAAGAACCACTGTGTTAGACCATTCCTGTTTTTGATACAGGTATACGCCCCAAACTCAAAGGCAATCCACCCGGCATTCGTGGAGGAAACAAGTGATGCCCTGCTAAGGCTTAAATCATCGAATCCATGATCCTTTTGGGAGACTTCAATGCACACGCTGAGAACGATACTAGGATCTGAAATGGTGTGATTGGTCAGCGTAGTGATGCTTACGTAAATGACAACGGAAGGCTCCTGGTGCAACTGTGCTGTAACAACGCACAGTGCAACACTTTACCAACACAGAGCTTTGCATAAGTAAATTTGGTTCAAAGCTTCGTTGGGTCATCGGTCACTCATAGATTTCTGCATAATTTCAGCTGACTTGTTCCAATCAGTGTTGGACAATCGTATCAAAAGAGTTGCAGGACCATCGACTAATCACCACCTGGTGGTCTACAACTTAACGTCTGGAAAAACCAACAGGGCCTACACGAAGAAAGATGTAAGAAAGACCTTTGCAGACAGCGTATTGTCCTTGCTCCGTGATCTCCAAGATTGCACAGCGGGCGCAGAAGTGTAGAGGTAGATGCAAATCCGTATCAGCCGCACTCCATACCTCCCAATTTGGGGTCCAAGCAGTCACAGGGGCCCAAAATTCAATCCAGTCACCACTTAGCCCTTCAAAGAAAGCTTCGACCCTTGAAATTGACATATGAAGCACTAGAAATCAGTGAAGTTGGGGGGCACTGTGGTGTACTTACCGCGCAGTGATCGCAGTGACGGTTAATGGTAGCCGCATTTTTGCGTGGCCTGCTGGAATGCAGCTGAGTGCAGCCGTACGTTTCTTCGCGTGTTCACCGCAGAACGTGTTTGTCGGTTTGGTGTGCGCTGCTCGTCCACTCTACTACGTCGAGTGTTTAGTTTAAATCGTTGTTTCCTTTTCTTTCAGCATGCTGCGTTACTAAGCTTGCTTAAAGTTATAGTAAATTAAAGTCTGAGTTCTAAAAAGAAAATATGTGGTTGCTACAGGCCAGAGCAGGCACCTCGAAAGAAAAGTGCTTATATATTGCAGCTACTTTTGGCCCCTTTGAAAGCAAGGTATTTACACATTACAACTGCTGTTGGGGGTCCCTTTGAAAGCAAAGTAGCCTACTTATACATTACAGTTGCTGTTGTGGGCCTCCATGAAAGCGTAAAACTCACACATTACAGTTGCTATTGTGATGCCTTTGAAAGAAGCGTCCTTACACAATGCAGTTGCTGTTGGGCGCCCTTGTAAAGCAGAGTACCTGCACATTACAGTTGTTGTTGGGGGCGCCTTTGAAAGCAGAGTAGCCTGCTTATACATTGCAATTGCTCTTGGGGACCCCTTTGAAGGCACAGTATTGAATTATGATGCGGTTTGGAAAATATTATATGAATGGATAATAATTTATTCACAAAAACTGAGGAGTATTTGGAATATTTACGCACGAAATACCTTGAAGGGGGGCCTAAAAGGGGGCGAGGTTTTATATAACCCTGACAATTACCTTATATGAGAATATGAAACCGATTGAACACGTTCTGCTTCATCCGGTATGCGTACTTTCCCTCCTGATATGCGCATGTAAATACTGTAATATAAAGTTTCTTTGTATTATTGAACACATTGAAGTTGCTGATGAATTCATCACTTCTCAAAAAACACATATTTAACGCGATTTTTCATAATTAAACCTACACATCCAGGTCGACTAAACAGATCTCCGTGGAAAAAACCCTCAGTGGGAACCTAGTCATCTGTCTCTGCAAGAAAAGGATCGGACATGAGCGAACTGCGCAGTTGCGGTGAGCGTTTTGGGGGCCTCGTAGTAACGACTTTGCCCTGACAGGCCTCGCGTTCATTTATCCATCCCTGCCTAAGTGCCTAGTTGCATAAGTCCAGAAGTCAGACTCTCACTAGATCAACGTGTTCTGTGTAGTGATTGTTATGAAAAAATGTAATATGCCTAGCCCAGGCACAGTAAGTCTTCTCTGATTTTGTATTGCATAGCAGCAAGACAGTTTTGGTGCTTACGACCAAAGTTACACATTTGCGCAGCCTGCTGTTCAGACAGACAGATGGAGTTAATTGTGCAGTTAGAAGAGTCTATTTAGCAATCATTGCTAAGTTGTCCCAAAACATAGCATTGCAGTTAGTGGATTATGGATGTTAGCCGTTGCGTCCACGTAGACCTTAGTCTACAGGGTGTCCCAGAAGTCGCGCACCATGCAGATGTTTATGAAAATACATATAAATAACAATTTTATTGATCACATTCATAACAGATTGTTAGTTTTTCACCCATATCTAATTAAATCTGAAACATAAAAAAACAAGTTATTAGATGGTGCGCGACTTTAAACATAAAAAACAAATTATTACATGGTGCGCAACTTCTGGGACACCCTTTTCATTTGTTTAACATTTATAGGCGATTTGAGATACAAAACGTTATTAATCCAGGAGATTAACAAGTCCAGACATCAGCAAGGTTTATGCATGCGCATTTCGGCCAGTAAAAACCCAATGCGCACGCTTTATGTAACGTTTATCAATTTGCGTTAATGAAAGAAAACGTTCATCGCGGCGCACATGGTTTGACCGGCCTCATGTTTGTTCTTTCGGTAATAGTGTTTTCACAACTATACGATAGGATTTATACTGATTTCCTGCAAATTTTTTTACATTTGCATTTCATTACGACATTTCTAAATAATCGCCGTCAATTAAATGACAATGATTTTGTGACCCAATTCCTTTGTTAAGCTCATTCAAAAAATTTAGTTGGAAACTACCAGCCTACTATGGGTATTTGTGGGAAAATATTTATAAGTAACTTGCACAATCTGCAAATGCTGTTCATATTGTGAATTAAATATAAATTTTCAGAATGTCTAGCCCCCTTCACAAACATGAAGGGCGCCAATAAAAGACTTTCTGGCAACGGTTCTGCCTAGGCCCGCAGACACGAATTCTTTTTGTGTCCCACCAAATTTTGTTGTGCTCAGAAAAATTTTGTTTTAAACATATGATAAAAACAAAAATGTTTCCCCTAAAAATGTATTTTGCCCCCCCACACCTTGAAACCTGGCTACGGGCCTGGTTCTGCGAAAACTGTCTGCAATTAGGATACTGCATTTTGTTTTGAAGGCCATTCGGCCTCGAGATGTAGCATAACATCAAAAACTTTTTTTTATAAATCACCATTAGGGGGGCCCCTGTAAGCACTTGGGGAGGGCAGATTTGGGTTCCATACGTTACATAAATGAATAAATGACAAGCTATCGCTTGCGTATCACCCTAAAAATTGACGGATATTTTTGTTTGTAGTTTAATGAAAGTGAATACTTCATTACATATTGATTTGAAAACGAGTCTAAAGGGTGTTCTCGCCCTTCCTTTTTTAGCAATACACCACTGCTTCAAAACAAATCCGAAGCTTCTTTGCATTTGTCGTACGCTGAGGCAGGGAAGTCCGCAGTCCTCGTGGCAAAAGAGTCCAAAATGCAATCTAGGGATAATTTTGGACATAAAGTGGATTCCAATCACTGGAAAAGCATCCTGCGCCTCCGCAGAAAAACATCTGATGTTGCTAGATCCATCACGACAAAATGGTGTCTTACTCAACTCAACAATGACGAGGACATCATTGGCAGATGGAGAAAGTATTTCAAAAGCATTTTTAACCGCAGTCACTCTGCCACTATCGAATCGGACACACTGGGTGTATTCAGGGGAGTAAAATATCATAACTGCGACTGAAGACTGCTTAGTATCAGCAGTCAAAACATTGAAAGCAGCAGATTGCGAGGAAATCGGACTTGAAGTGCTCACAGCCGTGAACTGAGGTGTTCTTTGGCTGACTTGTGTGTGTCGAGTGGCATGGTTTTCTGGAAGGGTCCTAAAGATTGGGAAACCAGAGTGATTATCCCCGTACACAGGGTGGACAGAAATCAATGCTACTACTACTGAAACGTATCTCTCCTTAGCCTCTCTGGAAACGTTTATGTCACGGGCCTCGAAAGATGCCGCGAAACCGCTCTGTAGCAAGAGATTTCAAATACCGCAAAGCTATCAGATTTTAAATCGGTCTTTGTTCCAACCTCATCTCCACGGCAATGTTTGTGAAAATGAATGAATGAATTCGTAACAGAAATGAATTTGTCATTTCAGGGAAGAGATCCGAACATTTCACTTTGTCAAAAACCAAACTTGAAATATGGAAACCAGAATGAATGATAATGCTGTTTAAAGCAGGCCCGTAACCAAGGGGGGCGCAAGGCGGCTTAGCACCCCTAGAAAAATGTATTGGACATATTTTGAAACTATTGGACATACTTTAAAAATTTTAGCCCCTCTCAGAAAACTCTTCGCTCCTCCTGGTGTCCCAAGCTGGTTACGGGCCTGTGTTGAAGTTTTCGGCAAGCTTTACCTTCAAATGGCAACTTAACAGCTCTTACATCCCACAATTACGAATTTTATTAACATCCACATTTTGAGGAACAAAATGCTGTATTTTTTACTGGTTTTAGTAATTTCAATAATGTAAGGTGTTGTTCTTTATGCATTTTTACTTTTTTGTTTGTTAATTTTTCCAGTGCACGCACCATTTTCAGGCACAAAATTACACTCCATACTTTTTGTCGGTTTAGCCTATACTTCATCACTAATCTTTTACAACGTATTTAACATTATTGTGACCACACCTAATTTCCTCAGTTAAACTTGATCCACTAATTTGTGAACATAGGCATGTTCTTTTTTTTCTTTTCCTCACCACATTCCGCGTTTGTTTTCTGTGCTTATTTTATTTCCAACAGTTTCCTAACACTTGTCAATAACTGAGAAATGGGACTGGTTGACCAGATGACCCCCAAGGTCTTTCACCAACCCTAAGTGACAATGTTTGATTACATCGATGATAACCATTGTCTTTTCATTTGTTCCAATTTCCACTGACATTTGGTTACTTTTTTAAAAGATGTTTTATTAAAACTGAGTCATATGAAACAATAAACCATGGGTGGGGAACCTTTTCATTGTCACGGGACACATAAATGGTGCATCGCTGGCCGGCCGCAAAAACAATTGATTTTATTTAAACTTCAACATTTATGTAACTACATACTAAGTATCCGCTTGCCATGGAACTTCGTTTTGACGCGATGTTGTACTCTAACTTGGCCATATCAAATGTTCACGCGGGCCGCAGGTTCCACGCCCCTCCAATAAATGAATCAGGAACTATTCTGTCAGGACGCGAAGAGGAAGAATTAGCTGAATTGTCATCTGGTGGGGGTTTAATAATCGGTTTCAATCAAACAACTATTTTGTCTTTATGTTAAGTATGTTGAGAACGAAAATCCGTTGTTCCCACAAACATCAAGAAAAATTTTATTGCCTGTTGCACTAACTACATACACGAGACAGCATTTTCAGCTCTAACAAACACAAAGTCAAAATTTATGTTGACTCTTGACTTAGAGCTAAGTAAAAGCTCTAAGGATTGATAAATTGGGCGGTATGGAGCAACCCCATTGGCGCTGTCCGTTTTGTATAATAAAACATTATTATTTACTTTACCTTATATATTATCGTTCCGTGCTGATTGGGGTCCAAAAGGAAAGCAGATACGCAATTGCGACTCGATGGCCCAGAAAATTTAAGAAACCCTGGTATATATTTGATTTTGTAGTCTATACTAACGTAGGCTCGACAAAAATTTTGCAGCGTTTCTTCAATGTAAGCATCTTGTGTTTCATCCAGTTGCTACTCGATAGTGATGGCTGTAATATAAACAAGCTGGCGACGGCAATGTAAAGAAACCCTAGGACAGAGGTAAGGAAATCTACTGTCTTGGCAATGTGCCGGAATTCCGTTCCGGCCGGACATCCCTTTTTTCCGGTGCTTGTTCATACTTCCACTCTTTGATAGATCACTTTTGGCATTGTAACGTAATAATCGTTTGCAGGATATTGTTTGGAACAGAGTAAAACGAATTTAAACGAGCTGGTGTAAGTTCAAAAACAGATAGGACTTAAACGCAAAAATCAAATACCTCCGACAAGATGCCTTGAGCTTCAAATTTTACACTGGAAAGTAAAATTTCCATAAAAGTAAATCTTACTGCTGCTTAAACTTTGACTGTTTCAGTGCATTTTCGATAAAATCGCAGTTACAAAGCAAGATATAAAAAAAGATCAGGTTTTACCCGAAAATAACTGTCTGATTCCGGTATATCCTAATATTTATCGAAACCGTTGTTTCACCGCCAATGGCTGGTTTGGTCGACCATTCCATCCTCGCGTTTCCACAAAAAAACGTGTCTTTATGAAACATTAATAAAACGTTATTTCGATACATGATGGACACCTGGAAAACGCTTCTATCGTATTTTTCCAGGTGGTTCTGCCGTGAAAGCCTTTCCTGATGATGACTTGCGATTGAGCTGAAGCGTTGAATAAAATAATGTTTTCGATAATCGTGTCTTTCTGACTGAACGAGAAGCGTCGTCAACGGAGCGGCGAAGCGTTTAGCGCACACAAAGACAGCGCTATACCTAAAGGTAAAAAAAAAGAAACATGAGTAAAACGGCGGTCAGATCGCGTTCTTGTGAAAACGGTCTCGGCGAGAAATCATGATAGAGACTCGTACACAGAGTTCCTGCTCGGTTGCCTTGAATCGGTCAGGCTTGGCAGAATCAACGAACCACGTTTCGTTTCAGAAACAGAATTCCGTCACAGGCTGGCGTTTTTTTTTTTCAATAAGCAAACCTGACCCGTGGTAACTCGCCGAACATTCCTGCGGTCAGTTTTAAAAACCATTCAATGTTATTTATCATCGATGTCTTCTCAACTACCAGTTTGCGCCGCCGCCTGTCTCAGGTTTGACCGCCGCCACAGCCCGAAATGCATCCCTCAGAGACGAAACATGTACGCTTCGAAAGTTTGCAATGCTAGGACGAGGTCGACAACGCTCCGTGGCCACAGAACCGTCACCAAAAAGTCTGCATTCGAGGGGGCTTTACGTTTGCGCAGGGGGGTTGACATGCTAAAATTTGACAAAAACTCCACTGATTTACAATGTTTTACATTTCAATTCTGGAGGGTTCGGAGCTTTGTCTCGGGGGGGCTAAGCGCAGCAAAGTCCCCCAAGGCGACGGGACTCTGTGGCCAGCACGCCGCGGCTTTGATTGGGGAGGAGTTAGCGAAAGCGACCGCGTCTTGCATTGTTCGCACTTCCGGCTTCGAGTGACGTCAGCCGACTTCCACGCTTTTCTCTGCGGTGCAGCGAGACGCTGTTGAACGTCAACGTCCGTGACGTCACAGGTCGTTGTCAGCGACGATGCATGACGCGTCAATCGTAGAGATCGAAATCGATTCTCCGTGCGGAATAGAAGGGCGCGTCCTTGTCCCTCACCTTCCGGACTTTGACCTTGTCGTTGAAGAATCCCTGCTCCTTCCAGCTCTGCAACCGTTGACGAAGTTATTAAGTCGTTAGTCTGTTGCACGAAATAAAACGGACATTCCGTGCATAGCGCGAAATGAAAACGATTTCTTTTCGAAAAAGTTCAAAACCTGGCACTGGTTCGCTCTGTAATAGTGTTTCTTAACCGGGGTGCGCGCCTCCCCAGAGGGGCCAATAAATGTCCAGGTGGGCCAATAAATGTCCAGGGGGGCCAATAAATGTCCAGGGGGGCCAATAAATGTCCAGGGGGGGCGGGAGCACTTACGCGACCTACAACATGGAAGTTTGATCCGTAAGTTTACCAATAATTACATTTGTTTTTACAACTTGCTTTATGTCAGGGGGGTTGAAACCAGGGTTGCGGAGTCGGAGGTTTTTGGCTGGAGTCGGATTCCTGACAACACTGGCAGTCGGAGTCGGATTTTTTTGTCCGACTCCGGATGTCCAATTGGATAATTTTTTACACCACACTCCTAAATCGGGAATTCCTGTTGAAATGGTTACAATTTCTTTTGAAACTTTTGTTGAATCAGAGGTTTCTTACTGTGCACCACGATTTCCATTGATTTTAACATTCAAACTTCATTCCCTTTATGTTAAGAAGTCTGAGTCAGAAATTTTGGAAAGGTCGGAGTCGGAAATTTTACCTTCGACTCCGCAACCCTGATTGAAACAAAGGAAAATTACTAAAGGGGGGCGTGTTAGAGAAAAGGTTAAGAATCACTGCTCCATGATATTAGCCAACAATCAAGACATCCAGCATATTGAAAATACCGTTGTCAATTCGGGTCGGTAACAATCTGAAGCAGTGCAATATGGCAAAGGTGGAAATTTCCTTTGCGAAATAACGTCATTTGGCAGTGTGAGGTCATTTCATTCTGCCAAATGACGTCATTCTGCAACGAATACAGCTCCATTTGCTCTGATAGTAAATAAGGTGACGCCATTGAATTCGCGTTTATCTCAGGGCCGTTTTGTTCGACGGCGCGAAAAGCCCGCTCGATACATGCAACGTCATCAAGGCAGATGGAATTTTTGACTATTTGTCACAAACTGCTGCGGAAGAAATTTAGCGGCAAAACTTGCTCATCGAAGGTTATTAGTCAAGCAACTCCTCTCCACATGTGAGGCACACAAGAAATCCATCAGCAAAAAATTTTTAATAGGAGGTCGATTCTACGTAACACCACATATCCACAGCCCTGAAAACTTGTTCAAACAGACACTGCTGTTTCGATACCTATCTCATATCTTTCGCACTGCGATCTCGTTGGTGTCAAATTTACGTCGAAAAAGGTCAAAATTTGTTTGAACTTTCCACGCAGAAGGTGGCTTTGAAAACTTTGTTCAAGTCTTACAGGCAACGGGTTTCAATGGGTCAGTGGGCACATTGTTTCAACAAGGGATCCGTGTCACCCAACACTGCGCATCGTCAGTCCTTACATTTGTGAGCAATGCTAACAGGTGCAAAGTTGAAAGGTCAAAGCAAAGGCAGTGAAAGCACACAAAGTCAAGGCTAAAGCGAATAAACCAAAACAAGCTGCACCGATTATACAGTAACTGCAAAATACGTCTGAAAGCAGAGGCCAGTCGGCTGATTCCTCGAAAGCCTGCAGGAAACCTACAGCTTTTAATTGTTGAAGGTTACAAGAATTGTTTTTTTTTACGCGCAGAAAACTCACCGCCATTTCTGACGAAGTGAAAGGCCCGTAAGTCTCGGAGGCTTCTTCAGACCACTTATATTCCCACTTGACGACGGAATCGTCGGCTTCTGCACAATCGCGATAAATGATCGCGGGCAGCGGAACAACTGACTCGCACTAGCGCACACGTTTGTGCCGCACAGCAGGCGAAAAGCATCATTTGAAAGTTGTCCGCTGCGCGCACTGCCAAGGCTTCAAACGTATGCAACTAGGGTTTTCAATGTAACTCTGTCACGAAGAGCAGTTGCTTCAAGAACAATTTAACGCACATTAATTAATGATCATCAACGTAAGTGGCGAGGTGTAGCAAAGACGGGCGTACCGAGGTTAGGTGGCGCCCTTAGTAACAAACAAGTTGGGCACCCCCATGTTCGAACTTTAGGTCTTTCGGAAGCAAATGTACTACTGTATCGAATAAAGTGCTTGCAGCATTGTTGGGACTTTTCGGAGCCCCCCTTGCCCCCTTCGCTACGTCCCTGGTAGCAAACTACTCCTTCTCCAGACCGTTTCAACGCCGGTTCAATTGCTTTCGCCGAGTCGAATCTGTTGCGTGTTGCACACAAAAGAAGTGGAACAGATACCGTGACTTCGAGCGATGGACTAGCAACGAGCCAAACAAAGAAAAGCTATTTGCGGCGACATTTGCTGTTTGGATTAGAAGCGGCGACGTTCTCAATCCAGAAGACAGAAGCATTGTACCTTTGGCGTCTGTGGTTGGATCCTTTCGTTCGGGCGCTTTTTCTGTCGCCGACGTGTCTATGTCATCGGCGAACATATCGAGAGCGTCATCGGCGCTGACGTCATCGGGTATGTTTGGTCGCTTCGCACGCTCGGATGCGTTCAGCTGTGACGTAACAAAGGCCGGTGCTGTAGGAGAGCGCAACATGAGCGGCAATAAACCTTTCAGCTGGTTGTCTTGGTGACCGCAGTTCGCATTTTAGTTCAAAATATTGATTTCTATGGCTTACTTTGGCGTCGTTTACGTATTGCTACTGTTGTCGCGGCCGATTCTCCGTACGTTTTTGTTTACTTTTTCGTACAAAATGGGGATGGCTGAACTAACACTCATTTACTTGCTTAAAGTCGGGTACTGTCTAAAAAACGTAATTGGTTTCTGCAATACTCGCTCTTTGATCATACTGGGCTAAAAAATGCCGACAGCTGAAGATAGAGGACACCAGCCTTCCCTTCTCAGACAATCCAGAACAAAGCGACTTCGTTTCGTTCGTTTTAACTACAATTCATCCATAAACTAAAGGTGTCGTGTATCAGATGGGCGACCCCCCATATCACCACGGTAACGGGTACCAAAGGTCGTGAACCACTTAATGCAGAGACAATCACCAACACGGTGCATTGCCGAAGATCGAGCATCATCCGAGCGTTAATCGATCTGCATCGAATGTTTTCTCGTCACGGACGGAGCGTTACGAGTCTGATCCACGATCTTCTTTGTTTTGATAAAAGTAACATTTAATTTGCTTCAGGAACGAAACGGGCGCCACCACAAGTCCGACCAGCACATCTAGAAACGCACGCCAGCAGGTATGTCGCAGGAAGTTCGCGAGCAGGGAGAAAGTTTCAGTCTGCGGTCAACCATGGGCGTCGGAAGGATTTTTTTCCATGGGGGGCAACAATGGCTTTTCCAGAGGACGACCAAAACGATTTTTTCCAGGGAGCCCAACAGTGGTGACATTTCGTTTCAGCAACTCGAAACTAAGATAAACGTTAACAGGAAAATACCAAATTACAAAATCCCGGGGGCAAGGCCCCTTCTGACCCCTGCGGTCCACAGAGGATCTAAAAGCGCTGGAAGCATGCGCGAGAACGATCGGCAGTACAACTTGCATATTTTGCCTTCGCGCCTGATTGTGACAGAACACTTTGATGACTTCAAACGCGCTGGAGCGGGCGCATGGACAGCGCTTACCGCGTTCAGTTTATGCTGCAACTTCTCGTAGGTGTCCGTGTAAATGTCGTAGTAACCTGTTCCGGCCATCTTGTCGGCGAGCTCCGTCAACTGGAGGAAAAGTGCTGCTTTGTTTTTCTTGTCCGCATCAACGCCACCGTTCGCCTCTGTCGTTGAAGCGAAACACAGAACGGGTTGAAACCACCTCCACTAAATGGGGGTCATCGCAAGCATCGCACTAAAGGGGGGAAGATCGCAAGTATCGCACCAACTCACTAAAGGTGGGGGGAGATCGCAAGTATCGCACCAACTCACTAAATGGGGGGAGATCGCACCACAACGCACTAAAGGGGGGAGATCGCAAGTATCGCACCAACTCACTAAAGGGGGGAGATCGCACCACAACGCACTAAAGGGGGGGAGATCGCAAGCATCGCACTAAAGGGGGGAAGATCGCAAGTTTCGCACCAACTCACTAAAGGTGGGGGGAGATGGCAAGTATCGCACCAACTCACTAAAGGGGGGAGATCGCACCACAACGCACTAAAGGGGGGAAGATCGCAAGTATCGCACCAACTCACTAAAGGGGGGAGATCGCACCACAACGCACTAAAG
>Ga0210059_1007681_pt1 | contig 17093 bp, 4 predicted proteins | sample Ectturendosymbi2_FD_188042 | JGI IMG/M metagenome (GOLD analysis project Ga0210059, IMG submission 188042) | Ecteinascidia turbinata endosymbiont from Florida, USA - Sample 2 (SPAdes) (version 2) | ecosystem: Host-associated > Tunicates > Ascidians > Unclassified | place: Key West, Florida...
CATCGATTAAAGGCTTGCATTGTCATAGGCGTCTGTATTTTTAATATCTCGTCGTTGAGTCTCAATGCTACGGCCTTCTCCTGCCAGATTGCATTGCAAGATGTCGTATTCTGGAGGGAGCCAACGTTTCTTGAAAATCATTTTTGCAACGTATGACACCAAGAGGAGAGACAGCAGGCTTACGACCATCGCCATTGTTTTGTATGGGAACTTGATCGAGGTAGGGGAATTCCCGGGGTAGTTCAGGAAGGGCTCAAAGCCGATCAGATACTCCCCTCCGCCAAGTCGAAGAAACAAGCCCAAGCAAAATGCGACGATTGATCCATAGGTGTTCACATCGAAGTACATGACACCTAGAAGCTGTTGAGACACATCAATAGTAGTGGAAGTCAGTGACTCATAAATCAGTTATGGGCAGTGATCACTCACCGAAAGAAACGTCGACACATTACATTACAGCATAAAACACTCAACGAGGATTTGTTTCTGCGCACTCAAACGTACAGGCACCAAACCATAAGTTCTGTTTGAAAATTTGAAAATACTTGAAAAATGGGCCACTTGCAATAGCATTAACTTTATATGTGTCAGACTTTAATCATGCCTTGACTGAAAATTTGACTTAAATTTGTTGGCCAACTTTGAAGGCATTACGCAATATCCTTTATTGTGGACTATGGTCTCTTTTACTGGTTCAGTGAGGTGCCTACACTTTAAAAGCTTGTTTGAGCTGATGAAAGTTGAATGTTAATGACAGTCAAAAGGTAGGAGTCATGATTCCGATAAATTGCAGGATATCACTTATTAGTTCCAGGAATCCAGAAAGCAGTCCGCTGCCAACACCGGCGATACAATTCTGTATAAACAAAACTGCAATTTTGTTTAATCGTAGCGGATGCGAGCATGTCGTTTTGATCACAAGCTTCACTCTTTCTGCGTTCTGCAGTGGTCCCAGGCAGATAGATTTATTTATGCATTTTTGTGACTCAAACCACGAAGTAACATAAATGCAATAAAAGCAGCAAAGCAACAAAGGGATAAAAAATTATTTGTGTGTTAGTATAAAATAAAAATGAGCTAAACAACTGACTGTTTACGAAACGGTTTGCGAAAGGCTTTATTCAACTACTTAACCATTCCTATTGATGGTATAAATCAATATTAAATCGAAAACATTTGAAATGAAGAGGAAAAATGAAGTGACAAAATGATATTAGATAAACAACAGACAAAAGTTAGTAACAAAACTACGAAATCGAAGAAACAAAACACACAAAAGCCTTCCTATGTACAATGAGAATGTTGGGTGAGCAGTTGGAATAGTGAAGGGTAATAAAGAAAGAAGAGGCACTAAAGAAAACTTATAAAAACAAACCAATGTACGGACGAAGAATCTAAAGGCATATTGTCAAAAAAACAACACATGTTTGTATTGTTTCCGAAACGAAAAAGATGAAAGAGAGTTCAAGACTAGGAATTTCGGAGAAGAAATCTTAACCAGAGATATTTTTATCTTCGCAAAGTAGTATTTTTGGAAAAAAGCAATCCTTTTTGGTAGTTGCGAAATGATAGAAACTTGCCAAATTAATTGTCAAAGAGTTCAAGTAACAAATACTTATCCAAAATATGTAATTTTGTCAAGTGATAATTTAAATAGCTCACGAAATTTTAAAATTCAGCACATTGAATAAAGAACAAAAATCCACATATTTCAGACAGTTGTGTCACCAACATTTCTCTTTGAGGTTTGCAATAACTTTTATCGTCATGTATAATGCCAAGATATTTAAACTTGCTTTGTTTTGATTTTGGTTGATTATTAAAAAAGAAGATAAAAATTTATTGTTACGAGTTATTGATGAGCATATAATTGCTTTTGGAATAATTGATATGTAATTTGTTAACACGAACACAGTGGTCATTACTTTTGGTTTATTGTTTGCAAGTTTTTCAGATTTTTATGTTTTTTCCTGAAATAAACAGATTGATATCATCAGCATATAAAACAATATTAATTTGGAAGCTTTTACAATATTATGTCCATGAAATAATAAGGGTCCAATGATTTATCCCTGCGGAAGACCGCACGTTACAGGCAAGGAAGAAAATTTCATACCTGCATTTTTAGTATGATGAGCCCTGTTATTCAAGTAGGAAGCAAAAGGTTTTAGGGGTACTCCTCTTACTCCATACTAAAACAATTTTTGAAGTAGGCCATTATGATCAACGTAATCAAAAACTTTTTTTCAAAACCCAAGTCTATGAAAATTGCACATGCTTTATTGCATTGATATCTTTACTACGAATCGCAAATCCATATTGCTGTGGGGACAAAATGCAATTACTTGAAGAGTACAATTTTAGTGGTGTACATTATATTCATTAGGAGATTTGGGAATGGTTATTTCAGTTATCGGTGTAAGTTGAGAAATATTTTAAAATAAAAACAAATGAACATCTCAATTGTAAGGCGGGAGCTCACGCATGGGCAGTTTTGCATTCCTTGTGATAACATTAGCAAATAAGGTATTCATGCGACGTCCATTTAAGTCTCTATTGAAGAGGTCTTGGCTTCATCTGTTCGGCCCTCGCCTTTCCAACATTACCGATTTCTATCACTAAGCCTTGATGCAACCCCTCAAAAATGTCTACACACCATTGAGTGAGGCCCCGCAAAAGTGGGCGCCGCACTTGCTAACGCTGGCCTTGCATGCAAAGTATTCTTTTCGCCTAGATCACGGGATCGTTGCATTAGTTTCTTACGCCCAACCCCAACTATCTCATAAATCTTTTTGATTACAAGTGGACAACTCACACCATAGTAAAGTAGCAGATGGTGTTTACGGTTTGGTTTGCTGCGTGCATATCTGGAAGCTTGTGATGTGGAGAAATTTCAGAGATCTGAGAGTTATTTTGCCAAATATGAACTGTTGTCCTCGTCAGTGCAGCCATGTTTTGGTCAAAGAGGCATACTTACTTTGAGGTAAAAACATTTTTCTCAGAATGGTAGATAAACCAATTATGTTTTTAGACAAAGTAATAGTATAATAGTTTCAATCAAACAGAAAATATGTTTATCAGCATGCTTAGATGTAAACGTGTTGACTTTACGTAAATAATTTTTAATATTTTGCGTCAAGACTGTTTTTATACGAATAAACGTCAAGCCCCATTACCTCTCAAAACAATATATGCGTGGCCGAATGCAAAAAAACGCAAATGTAAAGTCAAAAGCGAAGCTTTCTTTGATTATTCTTTTCAACAACAGTTTTTGCGAAACGTCCACCATGCTTGTCAAAAACAGAAAAATATTATGATTTTTCCGTACAAGTGCTCAGTTTAACAACTTTGCTGCTCAGCAAAATTGGACATGGCTAAATCTTGGGCAAAGTTAAATAAAAATGAAAGCAAAGTCAAAACAAAACTCTGCCGTAACTTTTTAAAGACCCAAACCTCGATATCCAAATTAAAGCCTAGGCAACCTGAAAGTGGTGACAAAGGCGTAACTCAAGGTTAGGGAAGCCATTTACTATCACGGACGACATATATTGTGGAATTTTGTTGGCGAGCCGCAAATTAATTATTTTATCTTAAAATTTTATCCTTCCCATCCTATGGAATATAAGAAGAGAAAACTCTGAGAAGGAGCGAGACATACGTCTCTACTGTAACGTATCTGCTTATCAAGGAGTTTCGTTTTGACACGATTTTGTGTTTTATCTAGGGGAACGAAAATTCTGATGCGGGCCGTATTAATTGTTCGCCCGGGCCACATTTGGTCCGCGAGCCGCACGTTCCCACCCCTGTCGTATGTGCTGGCAAAGAATGCCAAACCAAAAGAAGTTTTTACCAGAAATGCAACATGTCGAAACTGTTTTCTCGCTGGCTGCTGATATTCCATAAATGTATACGTTTACCTGAGGGAAGAGAAGCAAATAGACCAAATCAGTACATAGGAAGAAAAGCACGTAAACCGATTTGACCGCGATCGACAAAGTAGTCGCAAAAATTCCAGCGGCAACCACAGAAATCCGTAAAACCCAGACCAATTCTTTTTCCGAAGCCTGCAGAAAATTGTAAAGCACAATTAGTTAGCTTTAGGTTGTTTTTCCCCGCCATATTGTGGTACTTAAATCTTTTTGTGGAGATTTATATGGCTTTAGTGTATTCGATGGAATGCTACCGATATGTTATTTAACGTTGTTTTCATGCGTCAAATTAACACATTGTTTTTGTTAAATATGAATCAACAAAAGGTTGTCAAGATTGAAAGTTCATTTTGCGTTTCAAGTGTATACGCTGGCAAGTTATTGGCTGATTGGCAAAAACACATCTGGCTTTCATGAGTTGAAAAAAGCAAATATCGAAACCAGTAAGGCTTGAAAGCGACAGCCTCTGTTTCCCGGCTCCAACCACGTTTAAAAAGAGGATTGACTTGCATTAGTAACTTGTATAAACGGTTTCTACAAAACTCGCACGTGGCCCCGAACAAAAAAGTGTAATCAACTGTTTTCGAAAGTGTTTTTAAGTCTTGTTAGTATAGATGCAGGAACATCATTGGGTAATCCAGAATTTATGCAAGCGTGGCCTGCATAGAAAGCAACAAGTCCTGAGGCTGCCCGCTTTGGCCTGAGTCCCACATCTATCAAACGCTTTTCTCGGGGGGATTTTGTAAATACATGACGTCGAAAAAACTTTTCGAAATGAACTTTTGGAAAATCTATGTTTGGCAGACGGTATAAAAAAACAATAAACAAACAACGCTTCAAAAAACATTTTGAGAACGTCAGCGAAAAGCAGTGAAGGAAATAATGCAATGAGGATACGTAGGTTTCAAAAAATAACATTAATCATACCAAAAGCAAAAGGTCTATACACAAATTATGCAGAATACTTTTGTAAAAGGAACAATACTTATTTACTTTATATGTCACCTATGAAAGAAAGGCCTTGCAGGGGGAAAAATACGTAAATGTCCCATAATGTATTTGGCTGTGGAAAATTGTGTCATAAATTTGTGCTTTGATACTCTGAGCTGTGCTTTTGCTTTATGCTTTCAAAGATACTAATTCTAAAAAATGTTTCTTTCTTGTCAGGTATTGTCAACGTGGCATGACTTCGTTTGGAATATTTTTATTCAACAGTATTTCATAAGTCACTATGATAATAAAAATCAGATTCTTAACTTTTGTCTAAAGACTTTTTTGTACACATTTCTTGTAAACAAACTTGATGTTGACAGCACACTGGAATCTGCTGATGACATCACCGCAGCAGAGACTGCACCCAGACCAAGAAATGATACAACAGGGGGAGTCAGGTGTTGCAGAACTATTGACAGAATCAAGGCAGACTGGCCATTTTCAGCTGGTGTAAGATGCGTAATCTCGGCATATGATGTAGCTGTCCAATCTGAAAGAAACTGGATTGTTTCAGAGATTTCTAGATATACTGCAGTAAATTGCATAAAAAATGCCTCCAGCAAAAGTTTTCTGAATCTTTTTGTGCGCACAAATGCCAGCCACATTTTCTTTAACATTGCTAGATTTCACGAAAAAGCTCGAAAATTTGAAGTAAATGTCACCTCATTTACTACTACTCAAAGTTAATTTCTTTATTTGGTTTTAAATTGTATTTATTGTATTTAAATGATGTACTTTTCGCGTAGTTGCAACAAAAACCGTAACTCAAAACCTTTGAGAAACTTATCGGTACTGCTAGTACTATAGCGTGAGGTTTACAGCCATATGTCGCCTACCAGCAGGTGCAGACTGGGGTCTGCCGTGTGACCTCTTTGGTCAGTTTCCATTCAACATTCAAAACCAAGCTTGGGCTAAAACCCCACCTAACCCTAACTGAAGAGAATAAGAGGTGTTGGTCGTCAGCTGTTCCAGTGTTATCTTGATCATGGTTGCTATGGAAGGTGATGAGAAAAAATTCTAATGATCTATTTGAGTCATTCTTAGAAGACGTACGAAGTGCGTATCGCTAGAATAAATGTTTGGAAACATTAGATGGCTTGTTTATTTTTACCTTTCTTCCTTTAATATCAATGTGATTAGAAATCCTAGCAAACGTACAAATTAAATGTAAATGCAAAACAAAAACAAAAAAAATTGTTTTGTTTTCATATGAATGGATAATGCAGCGGTAGACCTCGCGCTATAGCACTAACGTGAGGTAGATCTCAAGCTGTAGTATGGTAGGTCTCACGCTATAGTAGTACCAATTTATCTGCTTTCTTTGTTCAGCAGCGGGTGAGATTTTTAGCCTTCTTCAAGCTTGAAGTACGATTGAAAGCAATTTTCTAACCTTTTTTCTGATACATTTTTCCATGGACGTCGGGAGGAGAGTGCATGGGGCCTTGACCCCCCTGGATTTTGAAATTTTATATTTTCCTATAAATTTCTCAGCAGAAAAATTTTCTTGTCAGTTTCGAGTTGGTAAAATGAAGTTTCATCGCCGTTGGCCTCCCTGGAAATAATGTTTTTGGCCCTCACCTGGAAAAACCTACTGTTGGTCCCCTCTGGAAAAAAATCTTTCCGACGCACATGCCTATTTCACTGAGAACAAGCAACATCTGCACTACGATTGCAGTCACCGCAAAAGTACTCAGCGCAAAGAGAGATAGGAATTGATGAAGAAGTGCCAAAGTCGCGTGCTGGAATGCTTAAATGTTGATCTTGTTTGTCGTAGTGATGGGTGCTTGGAATAAACGGATTACCGCTGAGTTGATTGAGTCAAATAATAGTTAAATTAAAAAGAGCACCACATCTGAGTGGTGTGTTGAAACTGTGTTTATTAGTTTAAAGACATGGAAGTTGGTTTATGATTTCCAGGACCTTTTGGTTTCATGAACATAATCTTTGTTAGAGTTTCATTATATTGTTGTAAGCACACTTGCCTAAAATTGTAGTTATTGAAGTTTTTATTACAAACGCAAATTTGTTCCAGTTTTGGTTTTTGTCTCGATGAGAACGAACTGTGCCTTTTCACGTCAAAAACACACCTCAATTACAACTTTACACAATTTTAAATTCTTGCAAATTCCCAGACAAAACACACTTAAAATCAAATAATTTTCATCCATCGTAAGAACGCAGGCGGCTATTAGCAAAGTTTGAAAAATATAAATTTCACATAAGAAACCATCTAAAAATTTTTACTGAAAATATTTTATGTAATCTTAATTTTTAAACAATTTTTATGAGCAAAACTTTTAACATTTTTTCCAATTAAAACAAAGTTTTTATTTTTTTATAAAACAAAGTTTTGCTTCATATTTTTTAATAAAAACAAAGCAAAAGTTTTTATTGATAAATACAAATTTTACAAATAAACAGCGCTAACTTGTGGACGCTGCAGCGGCTCCAATAAGAATCGGTGGAATGGACATTATGATCGCTCCAAGACCTCCAGCCACACTCAGCAATCGTGCTGTTTCAGCGCTCTTTGTTGACAAGACTCGCTGCCAGAATACTTGCCATGGAATGCCACCGAATGTCTGAGGATGAAAACAACAAAGAGCAAAATGTAATGTAACCACATGAGTTCTGTTAGTTGACCAGTAGAAAAAAATGTATTACTGTCATCGAAGAGAGAAAGACATTAAGGATATGAACTTACCAGGACTAAGGTGGAATCGATCCAATATCCTGCATAATTATTGTCCCAGGTTCCCAGCCACGAATGGTTGCTTTGAGCAGTCTCGATGATATTTGACACTGCTGGGTTAGTGAGAACGAAAGGGACGCTGATCCACTGCGAAAGAAAACAGGATTATTTGTAGTTTAGTAAATGGTACCTTTGATTCGTCTAAAAACATAATTTAAAGGATATTATTCATCGTGCAAATCATCAAATATAAAAGATTAATCTTTTTGTTTATAGTTCAGTTTCATATAAATAAGCAAAGTACCTCTAAGATCACTTTCTGTTTACCAACAAACCACTTTTTTTCAATTTTTCTAATTTGTAGAAATGAACATTTTGTGGGAAATTAAAGATTGGTGACAATTCAAGCGAATATAAATATAATATGTCAAGATATACGTCTGTCTTTTGAATAATATAATCAACTTTTCGCAGCGATGACGAAATGGAAAGTGCTTCATATACAAGTTTTAGAACAGATCACGAAATATATATTTTTAGTCTCACACAAATGGTCCTAGATTAACTGCAATCTATTAGTGAAAACTCCTTCACAACAGCCAAACTCTGGATTGCGTAAGCACAAAAATTCTCACCAGCCCGACAAACATGCAGATGAACTGAACGACGTCTGTGTAAGCAACCGAGTACATTCCCCCAAACAAAGTGTAAAGCACAGAAATGCAAGCGGAGACAATGATAGCGACATTGAAATCCAATCCAATTATAACAGAAAGTGTTCCTCCTGCATTCAGAAAAAAAACAAACATTGTATGACAAAGTCAATTTGTGGTTCTAAAATTTTTTTAAGCTTCATCAAGAAAAAGTCCAAAAGGCAAGGCTGTTCAGTTTAAACAGTTTGAACTCAGTGCTTCTCAAATGTTTTCAACTAAGGGTCCACGTTTTACTGGAAAGTTTTGCTAGAGATATATTTTGAGGTATGGTGGGAAAATAAAAACGAAAACATTTAAGCTTTTCTACACATTGAGCAATTACCGCGAGATTATAAAAGCGGATTGTACCGCTTGGTTTTCTAGACTCCCTCCTCGCGGAACTGAATCTTTTTGTGCAATGGTCAATACATAACATTTTGCACATGACCAAACTGATCCTCAGTAAAGTGGTTATTGATCTCCGAATTTCCTGATGACCGTCTTCCTCACACACACATTTTTATGTCACTCTGCCAGCTAATTCGACCTGCTTTCCGATCCTTTTAAAATAGCTTCACTGCTTACCGGTTGAGAAGCGATGGTCTAACTGGAATAGTTGGAACAATCTTTTCACCTGTATTTCTATAGTGGCACGACATAACATTGAACTTTCAGTGCAAAGGTTGCATTTCTTAACATGAATTAATTCAGTTTTGTATATTACATCAGCGTGTCGATCGCTAGGTTAAAAATTCTAGGAAGTTGGTTGTGCAAATCTAAAGTGTATGCACATATTTCGAATGAAAACTTTACTTTTCTTGTTACATAAAACCTCAAGCAGAGAAATATATACCTTTAAGTGACACATAATTATATAAGGCAGCTGTACGTACTTCATTACACATGCCGTCAATACTAACAAAACCAGTATAAACCGGCACGTTAAGCAGTGTTGGTTGTTCAATGTGAGTACTTTGAATTCAATTTATCTGATTGAGAAGGGATTGTACATAAAAGAAGAGAGTCTTTCCTAAGTAGAGAAAAGTGCGTTGTAGCTTTGTCAAACCTTTCAAGACTCAGAAAAAATTTCCTGGAAGCAAATTTTGTACGGCAAGATTATTTCACACTTACAGCCTTTTATCGCGAAGTCTAGAAGGCTTATACTCACACACTGTTCATCACATGCTTGACAACCTCCTACCAAGATCCTGATACCTCACGACAGTGCATTTGTAGGTCTGTAACCTCGAATTCCCTAGTTCTTAAAGTAATCTTTGACTAGCTCTCTAATTAGCTGAAATGATCTTTGATTAGCTGCATTTTATTAGAAGTCTCTTCTGTTCACTTTCATTCATCTTCGTATTTTCTAGTCTTTTCGGGAGTATCGCGAGTGATCTGCGGCACCCATTTTTCTTGCTTGCACCTTGGGCCACGCGGCCGTTTTTCGTAGTAAATGCTAAATTTCCGGCGAACCAACAGCACCTTGTGTGCAAGTACCGCTTTTCAAGTCTTCGTTATGACCCCACCAGGAATCGAACACAAGCCACCAGACTTGGGGGCGCGTGCTCAACTCACTGCACCACTTAGATACTAAATAATTCTGTATACCTAAACAAATTAGCTCTCTGTGAAGAAAATACCTTTGATTTCTGAAACACGGTGGTGTTAAACAGCAGGGTTTGTCACTGGAAAATCAACTGCGCCATTGAATGAGATACAGTCGGTTTATTTTGCGATGAACATACGGGCAGCATTCGTGCGTTTACCTAAAGCTGCAAGAATGGAAGCAGTCCAAAATATATCTCCCGATAATGCTGGAAGATAAAGCAAAGCGCCCATTCGATTTCCAAGCTTGAGTTGGATAGGATCAAGCATGGTGATGTATTTCTGAAAAGCAAGAACTTAATACTGATATTTCTACACTTACAGAAAATACAGCGGAAACAGAAAACGTTTACTGCAATGCCACATAAGGTGAACTCTTCCTCATTCAGTTTCAATCGATAAGCTTTTAATTATATAATTTCAGCTAATGTCAAAGATTTCTGCTTTCGCACAGATATGACCCTACGGATTAGTTAATTTTTAATGCTATATATCTTTAATTGACTATTTGCAACGAATCAGCAGACAATCGTCTGGCTTATCGGCCATAAATATGATTTTATATCATTGTGCGAATCAGAAAATTGCAGAAAATAGCGACTCTAAGCTCAAAGCAATACGAAATTAAAGTAATCACTAGTCACGCGTCTCAAAAAGTTTTTCCAAGGTGTGATTAGATATTACGATAAATGTGCTCTCTTCAAATTAGTTCAATTTCAATCCGTCCATTTTGCAACACTTAAAAATTATTTACTTGAATTGCCGCTAAAAATATATCTTTTGTTGATCTTTTTAGTTTTATGTATGTAAAGTTTTTATTTTCATTTAGCACAAAAAGGCAAAAATCAAACAAAATCTTGCGTTGCATATTCCAATAACAAACACAAATTTATCAACGAGTTATTGGCGACACATGTATGCAAGCGTATTTTCATGCAGAAATTCCGATGAAACTTTTCCAATCAAAGTTTGTTTTTAGAAAAACATATTTCCAGGAAGTTTTATCTGATTAATTCTAAGAAGCTTCAAACAACATATTGTCTGTGTAATTTATTTGTATACCAGTGTTCATTTTTTGCGTATAACAACAAACATTTCTAAGAACTTCGTTTTTTATTTGTGAAGTTGCATTGTTTGTTTTTTTCTTTCTGATGCTTGTCGTTAAACTGAAAAAAAACGCATTTGCCAAACACAGTTATTTTTCTGTTCAATGACCTCAAGCTTTAGTCAAAACCTTCAAAAACAACTGATAATGAAAAATCGTATTTAAACTGATTTAAAATATTCTAAGTCAGTTATTACCATGGATCTCATCTTCTTTGCAAATAAAAGGCCGCCTATGATAAGAGCCACCGAGTAGAAAAACGCTGCTTGTGACCAAAGCAGACCGTAAGACGGATCGTACACCGATTCTGTTGTCCCGTTGATGTAACCTCCTCCAACCCAAGTAGCTGCGAATAATAATAAATCTGTGTGAGAAGCGCGCAACAAACATAGGTTTGAAACCTGCATTGTTTTTATCACGAATTCAAAGAACTCACCTGTCATAGTGAATAATCCCACGAACATGCCAATGTCTCGGCCTGCCACCATTATTGTTTCAGACTTCCTTCCAGTTCCTTGATTGCGTTTGTACCAAGCGGCCCATATCCCGACAAAGAGTATGAGAGCATAAAACACTATCATTGCAACAAGTCCAACAACATTGATTGCCATTTTTCCAAGTTGACCGTAATCGAACACTTCTTTAGATTGAAGATTGTCAAAAATTTTAGTAAATGCTAAATCTTCCTTCGATTTTAGTTTCAAGTGAGAAAAAGGACAAGAACAAAACAATGATAAAAGCAATTGCAAACTTTGTCAATTATTTTTATTACCAGATGTTCGCTTGTGCTTCACGTGTTACTCTGCAAGTTCAAAGGTCAAGATCAATCAAAGATCTGGTGCCGACATTGTGAGTTCCATTCTCGCCCATACATTTAAGAATAATCACAAAAGAAGCCATCAAAAGCACTATGCTGTAAGCTTTCGAGGAATCAACCGACTGGACTTTGCTTTCTTCGCTTTGCGATGATTCAAATTTCCACGTATCTCTGTTCAAGTAACTAGTCTCCACCAAGGCGACAAAAGTGAAAATTGCGGTAACTTTGGCAAGTCAGAACCCTTTAAGTCCCGCGTGCACCACTTTTCTTGCAGAACTTTGCAATTCTATAACTCGCTAGGCGATTGAGCTAGACAGCTGTTCAAACCCTCTAAGGATTCAGCAAGTTTTGTAGTCGAAATCGGAAAAAAAATTTTCGTTTTCTGTGGGGGGTTTTCGGGGAGGAGCGCCACAAGTGGGGGTGCTTTTTGGCCACCTTTGCCTGACCCTGGACCCCAACAAATTGGGTCATTATCATGGCTCAAGATTTTTTCGGAAACTACGCCAAAATCCGCGTCTTTAGAGCCCTTGAATGACTTTCTAGCATATCTGTAGCCAAAATTATGGGCAAAAAAAGCAAAATTGGTGAAAATTTCTGCTTCCACAAGCCCCAATCTAGGGTGGAATAAACCCCTTTTCTAAATGGCCACAACTCGCCAGTGGATCGAGCTAGAGAGCTGTTCCAAACCGCTCTGAATGGGGAAAGACTTGTAGTGTAGGCTGAAAAAAAAACTTTTCACCGTGCGATTTCGGCCTTTCTGGCTATGTTTACAAAACCACAGGTTGTTTTGACATGTTTTGGCAGGTTTCTCTAAACAATCCGTGACGTCACCGTCAAGTGGGAGTGCGTAAATCGAGCAGAATCAGCGGCGCGAAACCGCACGAGATTTAAATGCATTCTAGGTTATAGTACGAGCTTTCAGAGGGTTTGGGTGACATTTTAGCTTTTCTGGTTGATGAGTTGTGGCCAAAATGGCAGAATATTAATTAGGGAAATCCCCTGAAGGCCCTTGGGAATTCCTGACATATTTGGAATATTTTTGGCATAACTTTTGAACCAGAAACGCTAGAAACTTGATCAAGGGCCCTAAAAACGCATATTTTAGCATAGAATCCAAAACTACTGCAAGGCACAATATTGGCGCGTGGGATCGGATGATGACGTCATATAATTAACCACAAAACAGACCCCCATCATGAGCCCATTCGTACAAAACCCCCATCCAAATTTAAATTTTTTTTTTTTTTTATTCTAAACTACACGACGCCACCAGTCATTACAAGGTTTGAAGAGCTCTCTAACCCAATCTGCTGCCGAGTTATGGCTGGCCAAAGTTTACCCTGAAAGGGCAATTTATGCCTTTTCTGAAAAGTTAGGAATTAGGCCAAAAACTGGGTTTTTGACCCATGATTTTGGCTACAGATATTGCTAGCAAGTCAATCAAGGGCTCTATAGACGCGGATTTTCACCTAGTTTTCAACAAAGCTTTGAGCGAAAGGAATGAATCAATGGGTTGGGGCCCAGGGCCGGCCAAAGATGACCAAAATTTCCAAAACATGTCCTCTTTGTGCCGTCACCTCCAGAAAACCCCCACCAAAACCGAAAATTGTTTTTTTCGATTTTGACTACAAGACTTGCTGAATCCTTAGAGGGCTTGAACAGCTCTCTAGCTCAATCGCCTGGCGAGTTATAGGATTGCAAAGTTCTACAAGAAAAGTGGCGCACGCGGGAATTAAAGGGTTTTAAGCACGGGTCAGACACAGGTCATGAAATAAGTCAAACTGGTTTATGGCGTATTATTATTGTGGATAATAAATAATAAACAATATTTTATTTAAAAACTATTTTCTTAACCATTTGCTCCCTACCACTTACATTACTGCACTGTTTGCAAAGTCTTATCGCCGTATTTTGTGTTTGAAATGGAAACAAAGAACAATTCCTCGCTTGCTTTAAGGCCAAGTGTTTTACTTTTCTTTTGAGTTGTTTGCGCCAAAAGTGGAAATAAAAATGCTGTTATCGCCAAAGTAAAATTATTATGGCTCCCTTCAGCGAAAAGGTTGAGAACCACTGTTCTAAACGAACTATTTTAGAAAGTATTCAGTCTGCGATATCTGTCGAGAGTAAGTTTTTCGTCAAATTTTGTGTATTTACCTGATTCTCATACACGCGTACTTATTTGTTTTCTTGGATTGCGCGTTGAAAGGTGTTCGATTTTAGGAAATTGAAGGAATATTTATTTCATCTCTGTTCTCTTTCACATACCATGGAAATCTACATCCAGCGTTTCTGCTGCGAAATAAACTCATTTCCCTGTAGCAGTTGGCCAGACTGAGTTTTGTTACAAGGGTCTTGCCAGATTTGCTGCATCGTCAACAAGTTCCAAACAGCAACTGATATTTCATTTATTTATTTATTTGCAAACAGCCAATGATGGCAGGCCAAGGCCTAAAGAGGTCATTAGCAACGCAAAGGTTAACAGAAACAGGGGCCCACGAAGACACACATACAAAGCATGCAAACAGAAAACACGGTAAATGGTGAAGTTATATTCAAAGGGTGGGTGCTTTGACAAAAACAAGCAGGCATAAGGACGGATTTTTTGATAGTTCAGGATGTCCACAGAGAAGTATTTTGATTAGTTCAGTGCGATTTAGTGTAGTAAATTCAGAGTGGGAAAATCAATTTTCTTCAACAAGAATCTTAGGAATATTGTGATGAACATTTGGCATGATGTTTAGGTGGAAGGACATCCAAAAATATGTGAACTTCAGTTCAAACCTTTTGAGGACTGCAAAAGACGGTGTATCGTCTCCTACTATTTCATCCATAAATTGCCAGTCGATAGAGCTACAGAGGTGTTCGAACCGTCTACGGATCAGGCAAGACTTCTAGTTCCAACTGAAATTTTTTTTTCAGTTTTGGGTTTGGGGTTCTTTGGGGGGACGTCACTAGTGTGGGTTGTTGTTGCGTTTGTTTGGCCAACTTTACCCGGGCCTGGGCGCCAATCCAATGAGCCAATGTTTTGACTCAAAGTGTTTGGAAACTAGACTATCATCCGAGTCTTTAGAGCCCTTGATTGGCTTTCTAGCATATCTGGAGCCAAAATTATGACCTCACAAACCAAAAATTGGTAACAATTTCTACCCCCACAACGCTATCCTGGGGTATATTACACCCATATCATATATTGCCATAACTCGCCAGCAGCTTGAGCTAGAGTGCTGTTCAAGTCCTCTAATGACTCGTGAAGTCTTGTAGTTTAGACTGAAAAAAATTTAAGCTTAAGCTAGAATAGCGTTTTGTTCTTGATGTTTACATATTGAGAGGATGTTTATGCATAGTTGTTTACATTTGGATGAGCCGATTTGGTGGCTCAAAATCTGTTTGGATTCTAGGCTACAATAGAAGTCCTTAGTTAAAGCATAGGTTCCCAACCTTTTTTGAAGCTGGCACCCCTTTCAAAAAAATAAAGTAGCATTCGCACCCCCTCGCTTTAAAAAAGCGAAGAAATTACAAAAACAGTCCGATTTTGCAGATCTTCATTTTTAAAATTACTACTCGTAACCAGGCCCGCAACTGGGGCGACAACCGGGCAATTACCACGAAGTTTTTACAAACACCTTAAGTTGTTACATGCAATCATTTCCCCCCGAAGATATCAGCTAGTTGCGGCTCTGCTCGTAACGTAGGTCTACTGGCGACACAACAGAAAGTACTCAGCGTACTGTTTAACTTTCATAACTTACTGATCATTAGAAACCAACCTAGTGACTTTTTGCTGCTTCTCTGAAATTATCCGGTCATACCTTGAGACACAATTACTCAGAGCCACGCACAAATCGTTCGAAGGGTTCTACCGGTTCCGATACTTGTTTTTTTAAATGAAGTAGAGGGGAAAATCTACATTCGCACAAATATGTTGTTACAAAGAGCATTGGAGGAGACAGGACTTATGTACTCAATTTCTGGTAACTTTGCATGGTTGAACACCAGAACCTTTCGCGACCTGTAGCATCAAACAACGACGTCGCCATAATTGCGTCACAATCGCATCACCGGCCATCTTCAGCGTGGTAACTGCAGCACGGAATTATAAGTCGGGCCAGCTGTGTTCCATTTCCTGAACGAAACATACACAAGATGGCAGTTGCGTTTGTATTGCAACCATGCAAATGCCAAACATTGTTTTTTTTAGTAAGGAACAAGTCTGATACTTTGGAGCAGAATTGGCGTGAACTTAATTTTGCAGGGTACTGGGTAGAGATTTCCACCGTTTTGAGTCTCTATGGAAAAAATAATTAAATAAGGAATGTGTTTTACAGAGGGGTAGCTGAACATTCATATGGAAACGTGAAGAGTTGTCAGAAAGATTTTCAAAAAATTTGGGAGCAAGGGCGGATATGAAGGATGGGCGTGGTCCAAAAAGGCTATAGTACGGAAGGCTTTAGGAATGTGAGCCTGACGATTGACAAACAACAGCGTAACACCTAATTCTTTTAGAATAATCACATGGGATGTGGTCCTGAGGCAATCGAGGTAAGTTTAACTGCAGCAGTCCGAACGCTTTCGAGAAGATTGGAGACAGTAGTCGTACAGTTATCATAAATAAAATCACCATAATCAAGGATGGGCAAAACATATGCACGATAAAGCACAAGAAGTGAATACCTGGGAAGAAAGTTTTTCATTTTTTTCAACGCATTAATTATTGACATAGCTCTGTGATGCAAGGTTGAGATATGTAAATGCCAAGTCAAAGACCAATGAAAAATAAGCCCTTGATGCTTGTGAGAAGCAGTTTAAATTAGTGCTCGGTTATAGAATCGTAATGGAGGATGAAGAGACGGATTAATTATTTGTAATGGTAAAAACTTGGGTTTTTGCAGCATTAAAAGTAACATTCCACAAATAGGACCACATCTCCAACTGATGTAAATCATTGGATAACGTAGTATGCAAAGCAATGGGGTTTTTAAAAGAATATAAAAGTATAGTATCATCAGCAAACAGGGAAATTGAAGATTTCATGTTTTTACCAATGTCATTAACATACAGGGTGTTTCACAATTGTTGAAACAAAGCGATTGGGCACAAATCCAGGATTTTAAATGATACCACAATGATGATTACATTTATTGAAAGGTGAAAAGATAACATTTTATAATCTGCAACTGTTTGTCCTCAAATCAGAAATAATATGTCAAGAAGAGTCCTAGAGTACATGCTCCTTGGCTCCTTCGTTGCAGAGATTTGCTCG
>Ga0210059_1007684_pt1 | contig 17091 bp, 9 predicted proteins | sample Ectturendosymbi2_FD_188042 | JGI IMG/M metagenome (GOLD analysis project Ga0210059, IMG submission 188042) | Ecteinascidia turbinata endosymbiont from Florida, USA - Sample 2 (SPAdes) (version 2) | ecosystem: Host-associated > Tunicates > Ascidians > Unclassified | place: Key West, Florida...
ATCAACGATCTTAAATATGTACAACGAAAAAAGCTTAATTTTTTAGGCGGCAACTTAACCGCAAGTGGTCCCGACACATGCACTAGGCTAGCCTATCATCACAAACAAAAGTTAAACTGTAGAAAGTTCTCGCCGGACGGCAAGCTATTACCAGAATCGCTGTTGTTCTTGCTCGCGGCCAAAGCAGCTTGAACTTTCAGCTCCGTCCGAACGCATTGCGTCTCGTTCAAGTTCAGCGTCACCTCGTGGTCGTTCACAAGCACGTGACCAGTCTGACAACTGAAAATCGCTCCTTGTTTTGCTGTGCTACTAGAAGGCTGGACATTCTTCGGCGAGTACTTGGGCGCACCGACCCATAGTCTAGAAACAAAAAAGAACAAAACATTTTGAAGAACACCACTGTATATACAAGACAAGTACATCTAGGAGAAGAGACCCATGCTGTCTTGTGGTCCAGACCTCAAAGCTGAAAATATCAGGGCGACGAAGACAAGAATCTTGTAAGAACAATTGCCGAAATGGCTTGATAATACTGATACCATGAGATAACAAATAAATTCACATACTACATATCGGAACGTTGGCAAACGTCATAAAAATATTAACAAGTTCATTCTTTTCTGCAGTTGTGAGACACATTTGCTTTATGAGATTTTCTTTGCAAACGCACGCATGTTATGCCACCTGTTTAGTTTTAATGGTTTCACGTACTCTGCAAAAGAAGCTTGTCGCGAAGGTTTGACACTTGAACTTGCGGGTACCGTACGAGTCTGACTTCTGAACGCTTATTCGCTGAAGCAGTCAAAAGCTCGGTTGAAGCAATCAAGAAATTCCGAATAAACGCGACAATGGCTCGGTCTCCCCACAACGGTAAAAACGTGCAGCCGAGACAGGCAAAGCTTTTACCTATACGGAAGGTATGGTGCCTGTTACAGGGAAATTAAATGAATTTTTTACTCACTTGGTATTAATGACAGTCACCCTTAACAAGTGCCAACTCAGGTTTAAACTACACCTTGTTCCCTATAGTTTTATACGAAGGGGTAAAAAATACTTTTTGCCTGCCTTCAACTGACAAATCGTTTGATGTAACTGTAGAAAAACAAATGCTGATAATTTCGCAACTGCCAAAGTACAATTAAGAAGGATAGGAAACCAATCTTGTTTAGAGTATCCCCTCTATCATGCGACGGAGTTTAAAACCCATATAAATGTTTCATTCACAATTCCAAATTGAAATTACAATATACCCTTCGAGCTTTCGGAAAAAATAACTGTCCAGACTTGTGAAAACCTGGTCAATAAGCTTTTTTTTCGAGTCAGGGCATCTTGACTGTAACTTGAGTTTAAATATTTTGCGTTTGCGCCAAAAAACTCAATTTCATCAAGAAAATATATTCTCGGAATCGGCCAGCTTTTGCAACTGCTTTGCTGGTTTTTGGGTCGTATCGGAGGAGTCAGTTGCATTCAGCAAGACGTGAAAAAGCGGAATGGTCAGCAGCTGTCCACCGGGTACGTTCCTCTCTTCACGAGCGGAAACCCATGAGGCGTTCAAAGCTTACTGCACACGTAGTTCACTTTGTTGGTGCATAAATTACTAGAATAGCGTAGAAAATAGAGTGTGTAGTCGCTGACGGAAGCGTCCTGGAATATTGAACATTCTTATATAAGAAACATGGTCAACACGGTTTTATTCTTTGAAATACGATGGTGACTCAAAAAGTAATGCTACTTTTGTCACTGTAGGTAAGGTTTTAACTACATCTTGTTAAAAAACTGGTGCATTTGTTTCTCTCTCGTACGTTTGTTTCCATCGCAATAAAGCTGCTTCAACCAAATGCTTGCAAAAAAAATTTCCAGAATGTTCTGGTCTCATTAAGGAAACACTTCCGAGCGTGTCAACTCGCAGGAAAGTACTTTGTAACGGACGGCACCACGCGGATCAGATATGCAGAAAATCTACATGCAACAATAACAACAACAGCCACGCAAATATAGGTGAAATTACTTCCTGTAGCTGACATTCGATCATGATCTGAAGTGAGGCAAAGACCGTGCACTGACCAACAAAACCTGATTGCGGGTTTGGTCGTGACGCACCGGCTACTAAGTAAAATCTTTCTCAATGATTAATTTCACACGCTTTCAGAAGTCCCATGACATGCAGTCGCACCGATGAATCGACATACACAGCTTTGGATTGGTACAAAAAATAGCAGTAGAGATATCTGTCAAGAGCGAAGATGCTTGTATCAATAAATTACTGTCATTATTGCACTAGTTCTAAAGCTGCTGGTAATTATGACCACAATCGTGATAAGGCGCATTTACTGGTGGCTGAGCAATGTGGGATGAGACCCATTAAGTTGTTGCATCAATTGACTTGTGCTTTGTTGGAAAATCTTTATAATTCTGTAAGAGTGTTATCTGCCCTGCATGTTTCACTTAGTGCATTTGAAAACATAATGACTGCGACTATCTGAACAGCAATCACGTTCTAAATATGTTTCTACGAAATCAGTGGCCGAATACTCAAACCAACATAAGAAAGTGGCTGAGTAACAGTAAATCCACAAGAAAAAGCAGCTAGCTAAATGAGCAACGCAAACGTTAATAAACAACGTTTGACAAGCAAGCAATCAACATATAATGGACACATTAGTGCTTTAATGTTTTGTACATTCTTACTGCGTAAGTCCCCGTAATATTCCATTCGCGATTCACCGCGATGTACCTGTTTGCGAAGTCCGACCGTCGACAGGATAGCCTGCAAACCTACATCACCGCAGTCGGTCGCCGTTTCCTGTGGCGCATTCGAATGCTCAACGCGTTTGTTCGTCGTCAATTTATTCTAATTCTACATCGAATCGTCTTAACGTTACGTGTTTCTGACTTCACGCTCAAGTGCATCGGAGTTTTTGTTGTATATCTGAATATAAGCGAAAGAAGCAGTCAACTTAGAGTACTACTGGAGAGTTCTCAGCGGACGAAGTGGTGAGAGCCTTTTTAAACGCCTTGCTTAGGCTTGGCAACTTCAAGACGTCAGGTTGCTTAGTTGGGAGACCAACGTGTGCTCCTGCAACAACTGGGTTGACCCCTCAGCTTGTAGGGATCGCTGTGGAATCGTAATCGTCCGACTAATCGGCACCGCAACCAGCTAAGAATCCTACAACGCTTCCCTACACGCAGTCCCTACAAACATAACTTTTCGTTTTATTTTCGTGTTTTTCAAAAAAAGTGACATTGGATCCTTATCTTTTCACGAGAAGTTTTGAATAGATTTTAAACTTTTCTAGAAAGTTAGCTAATGTCGTGACAACCATCCCAGAAACCGAAAACTTAACTTAACCACATCTGCAGCAGTGACGCGGTGCTTTTGAGTTTGCGTGGCCTGAGAAGAACTGGTGGCAAACATTTCTTTTTCATACGTAAACCGCGATAGTGAATTTTAAGAAAAGCCGCCAATGTTTTGTAAAAAACAAATTTGTATTGCTTCATTGTTTCACTTTCTTCTTAACAGGTCGCAATAACGAACACAAACATACAACTCAGATGAAATCAGTGGAACCTTTTCTCAGTGTTTTCAAAGGTTCTGTAAGGAAATATCGTATATTCGAGTTTTTTCAAAACCAACAGCTGGCAGTAAAGACGGTGTCAATATCAGATTCACCTCCGTTTCAGCTTTTAAATAACTCTCTTGCTTCCATATTTGGTGTGTGCTATAGCTGAACACTAGGACCATCTTATATCTTCCTGAAAGAAAAAGAAACCAAGAAGCTATTTGAAAAAATATTTATGCCCGTACATTGAATCGACTTCTCAGACAAAACAAAAGTAAATAAGCCAGTGAAGCTTCCTCCCTAACCTATGAAGTTCCACGCAGCATTATACGGTAACATAACAATCGGAAACTTGGATCTAGGTTGTACTAGCGCTATGTTTGTGTATAGAGATTAACAAGAATACTTTGAGAAGCCAGTTAACAGATCGCGGTATGAAAGTGTTCTTTTAAGGCAACCGATGGCATAAATACAATTTTCTGCTGCCTTCACATTTGTCCGCAAACCTAGAAACGATTGAACTGATTTGTTCCGTTTTCAAGAATTTCAACTGCTTCCCTTATTCCTTTCAGGGCACGTCGTTCGTCGTGCAAAAGATATACTTGCTGCTGCCAATGTTTTGAACAATTTGGTTATTCTAGAAATTCTAGTCGATGTTTTCTTGCAACCTGAGGGCAAAAGTAACAAAATTTGTATGCCTACTGTTACTTTGTGTTTGCACACAGATCACTGCTGAACAAAATAAAAATCTTCATGCCCGATTTGAAGAGCTCGCTAGTTTTGGAATACTGCACGCTTTGACAAAATCTAGCACTTACGAGTTTCATCTACAAAACGTCGCTGTCCACAGACAGCAAAAAACAGCGGCGCTTTCGAACCGCTCATGCGTGGAAACGTCGTGGCATACGTTGCAGAACTAAATGCGCGGCTCAGTTCTGAATCGCTTCGTTGTCGATAGTTAAGCCAAGGCCACCTAGAGATACGTTTGTTTAGGAGGCCTTGGTTAAGCACTTCACTGCAAGTTGCTTTGTATAATGCAGCGTCATGGAGCAGAGGCGTAGCCAGGGTGACCCTGGCTCCCCCAAATTTTTAGCATGTCTACTTATTTTGTGCTTTGAGAGGCGGTATACCAAGGGTCACCAACCTTTTTGAAACTGCGAGCTATTTCTTGTGTACCGATTAATGAGAAGGTATACTAGTTTGATACACGCCTCTGAAACAAAAATTTTGCTCAATTTACCTTCAATTATTTTAGTATTGATACTCGTTAATGTGAAGACATTGATCATGCTAATGTCATTTTTAAAACAGACCCGCGGGCGGCCTAGATGGTCTTTGCGGGCGACCTGCCGCCCGCGGGCACCACGTTGGTGACCCCTGCGGTATACCATGCAAAATACTGTTGCTCGCCTAAAATCAAACATGTTTGCCCCCCAAAATTTTTGACCCCCCAAATTTTGGGCTGGCTACGCCACTGTCATGGCAGAACATTTGAATCTTGCCCCATCTTGGCTGTAATGACCTTCAGTCACACGGCACTTGCACGTTCAAAGCGGGCCCGCATAAAAATGCAGGGTTGGAATTTCATCATACAATCTGATCGCTCCGGAAACAAAGTGCCAATTAATTGCAGTTAAATTATTTCCAGTCATGAAACTGTGCCGAGATCAAGCGTAAAACTTCCGTTGGGTTTATATTTCAAAGTTAATTTGAAGGTTAATTTAAACCAGGCAAATAACTGTGCGTCCATGGAATTACACATCGCTGAGCTGCAGTGATGCAGCTCCCTAACTCGTTTGAATGAGGAATGTTCCATATATGTAGCTTGCAAACTCCTTTCCTTGATAAGAAAATCGTTTAGCTTGAATTGAGCTGTAGTATCGTCCTGCACAGCTGTTGTTACCGATACTCATTATTTGTCTTTGAATCTGTTAACATTTAAGTGCTATTGAAGCAATGAGATCGATATTCTTCTGCTACACCTATGCGTCTGGTTATTGTGATGTCACAAAGGAAGAGCGTTCGGTTACATACCGTAAATAAATTTCTATTTCTGAATCTCGGTTGTTTAACTAACTTACTGATAAACCTCACCGGTGTTTGACCGGAAACCAGCTTTGAAGCTTCTTGAGTGTTTTGAAAACAACGAAACCTCACGTTCACTGCAAAGTTGCGCTGAATAAACCCGCTGAGTTCTTGCCATACGTTGTCGGATACGGACTCCGAACACGGCGGATGTAATGAAATTTTCTTGGAGAGGGATCACAGAAACACGTGAAACATGTTTCTGTGTCAGGCCGTGTTTTCTGATCAAAAACTGCTGAATACAACCTGTCGAAAAAATTGCTATGGTAACCGTTGCCAGACAACATCGGCTTAACATTAATAAACTCGCAGCGGGCATCACAGACACGGCGGAGTGAGAAGTCCACAAGGTTTCGTTTCCTCTGCAACAAAATGAAACTCGACCATTTTCAGTCAAGGCCTGGATGCTTGATTTCGTGTTCCCATGGTGATGGTGTGTGACGTCACGTCGAGTCACGTGTATGCTGACGCTTCGCGCAACAACGTCACTACCGTAACAATATTTAGCGTTGTTCGTTCATGTTTACAGCGTCCTTCTCTCCATCGGTCACATAAACTTACAGAAAGCTTACTGTATTTCATATTTCATCGCACTGATGATGGTGGTCATCAAAATATCTACTGTTTGTATTTGACTTCGTTTGTTTCGGCCATTGTTTTGTAAATTCAGAAAAGCCTTTCCGCATTCCTTCCGTTTGGAGGCCATCTAAAATATTTCTCGTCTGTTTATCTGCATCGCGTGACACAACGGCCTACTGCTTCGGTCAGGTCGCTTGGCGTTCAAAAGTTATTACAGCGTCTATGAATACGCTGTGATTGTGACCGAATGACGGCGGGCTCAAACATTCGTAGGTCTGCATCAGTGGTTCTCAACATTTTTTGGCACATGGACCATCTTTTCCAAAAAACATCCGATGGAGCACTTTGTTGTGCTGACACCTCATGAGCAACTGGTCGAAACTGTACTGCACAGAGGTCAGTGAACATTTTATCAAGGATTTATCGAACTCTGCGGACCACTAGAAAATCCAGGTGGACAACCAGCGCTGCAGCTGGACCACGTTGAGAATCACTGGTCTACACGTTCGACATAGAACCAGTTGAAATATGAAATCGCTGGAACACGAGGGCTGTGTAGCAATAAGAGGTTTTACATTCGCAACGCTTTTGATAAAAGGGGAAGCTTTGAAACTGACCGTGCCCTTGTTTATATGATTGCACCGGAAATTTGTAAGCCGTCGTCTGCAGAGAGAAAGTTACTTGTCGCAGCAATTAAAATGCCACAAAGCTGCCCACAAGCAATTCCTTCGCAATTCGCGAACGAATCAAAAACTAATAAAGGAAATACCAGAATTACGTACAATACATTCACACCAGTAAGTGCAAATTCTCGTTGACCATTTAAGCAAGGTTGTGCGTGCCTGCCCGTCGGTGTCGGGAAAATCGCTGGAACTCCAACGACGTCTGTGATACCGAGAACGTTTACCATCTTAGGTATTTCTTCTTATGTTTGCCGCTGCGGGCGTTAAAAAATTTCGTTCAGGGAATAGACCGGAGAAAAGAAATTTTCCCCTGAAAAGCTATGCCAGCCGCACAATTTTACAGCACCTCATCGCACATGTGTGACATGGGGAGCGAGGACCTTTTTTCGAGCCGATGGTTCACTTTCTAATACAGTAGACTTTGCCAAATTTGTTACCTCAAGGGGATTAGAAAAAAGCGACGATTTAGGCAAAGTGACGAATTATGCAAACAGGTGAAAACTCTATCATAGAACCTCGTATACTTTATCATAGTAACGCGTATACATAGTGCTCTTATTTGCAGTAAAATACAAGTTTATGACGTTATGGTTCAATACAACAATTCATTCCTCTATCTGAACTCCTCCATTTAATCTGGTTAAACTTTTAATATACTGCAAATACTTCCCGTGTTCTCTCAATGGGGAGTCGGGTTGCGGTTCGCACCTCGTGTATAAATTCGATAAACAAATTGCGAGGTGCAGCAATTCTCAGATGAAGATCCTTAATTTGTTTGAATTGCCACACGTACCAGCTGCTTACACATCAAAAGCGAAACCGCAAATGACGTATTAGCCGAACAAAACGCTTCTAAGGGATAGAAAGAGGTGACTTGAGCAAACTGACGAATTATTAGACGAAGAGAAATGTACACAAAAGAGAGGAATTCTGCCGGGACCGACGAAAAAGTAACGACTTAAGCGAATTGACGAATTAAACGATGACGAATTAGACAAGTTTTACTGTACTTACGTGGTAATCCGGTGTAATCGAGAAAAAGTAGTTAAGTCAACTGTAAGTGGAATATGACAAAGGCGACATCGTTAGAAAAAAGGCAAAGAGGACGTCCTTATGGGGTCTGTTTTAAAACCTGAGCAAAACCATTGCTCATGGCGACAACTCTCATGCTAAATTAGCCTATGGGGCCTCGAAGTACGATCGAAACATCAGGTGACTGCGGGTATAAAGACAGCTCCTTGCGCGGTTCTACAACTGGTCTACCATCACACGCAGTTTGCTGTTCCGTCATAACCGTGTAAGAGCGTTTTCACAACTTCGAAGATTTGTACCTGTCCATCCCCATGATCCATGATGCAACCCGATCCCAGTGTTTTTGCATGAAGACAAAACCGTGAGATGGCAGTTTTCAAAGCTGGTCGATCACTAGATGCTCAAACTCTTCGCGTAACCTTATACTTTTTTAGAATAATTGTGTAGAATAATTGTGTAAAACACTTTGAACCTTTTCAGGGATTGCGATTGTACATTCCTGATGCACACAGTGCGTAGCAAACATCTGGCGCGGCATGTAATGCATTTACAGTAGGGCGAAAAGTAGGCAGCAGTTTGCAAAAGCATGCATGTAAAACGTTTCAAAAACAACAAGCAGGTTTTCTATGCCCAGTAGTTTATTTTTTCAAAAACGCGTGCATGTTTACTCGAAACAATTACAAAGGAAGCTCTCGCAGAAAGCAGGACCAGATTGGTTCAAGACCGTCACAGCCAAGCAAGTACAACATTACGCGACCAGTTAAAGGTGCCGTTACGGCAGCGAAGACCGGGCGCGTATATTCTTGTGCGATTTTGTACTGACTCAGGACTCTATAACCAAACGATTTGGTTCACGATAGCTAACCACAACAAACGGGTTGAAACAGCCATTCGGGGTTAAAACATAGCTTTCCCTGCGCGCAGCAGCAGCAAGCACGAAATTGAAATTTCAGCCTCATGTTCAATGCCTAGAACAGCAATATCAAACCTTCATCCACATTTGGCGACGAAACAGCTGCGCAAATCAGAACCGAATAGCGGATCAAGCATTGAGGGCTTTATCAATACTTTGCCGCCTAAATGCATAGATATCAAAGATGAACGGATTTACATACTTCAAATCCTATCCTACAATTTCATTTCAAAATCCAATGCAATCCGAAAACTGACAATTTTAAAATCTAAATTAAGTTTAAATCCAAAATCATATCACTGTTATTAGGCTATATGTATTCCAACTCAAAGATTAAAAAGCAAAAAATAGCTTGGAAACTATTCAAGTTAACGCACGGCCTACTTAACACATCTCAAAGTAGGCCGTGGTTGCATTAAGGTCAGACAACAGATTTTGTGCTACGCAAGGTTGCATCTTTCAGAAAATTTCTTCATGTCGATTTTTTGCCGATAAACAGCCGGCGAAAACGAAATTAGGTGGTTAACTGACGGTACCTGCGAATGCCGTTCCATTACACTCCCCTTCCAACCAAGCTGTGCAACGTTATCTTGAGAAGTAGTGACCGGCGAGGGTACGTATTGGCAAAACGCGTTCAAGCCACACAGTGCACGCTCGTACGGAATTTAAATTTATTTCATCTTGCTTATACTCTGTGATATAATCGTTGCAGTCGATATAACACCACCGGTTTCACATCACAGGCAAAGACTGCTCAGAAGTTTCGAGAAACCTGGTTACCGACAGAGGTAAAACAGCTGATATTTAGTTAATGTTCTGCTCTGATATTTGAAGCGTTCCTCTGATTATTGTGAGCAGAAAAAGCAACAAAAACAGTTCTGGTGCATTGTTGTTGAAAACATACGGGTGATCACTTTTCCATTCCGGTTCGACTAAGTCAGGTAATACTGGTCTCATGACGTTTCTGAACACTTGCGCAAAACAGTGGTGATCAACATTTTCGAATTTTCTAGGCAATTGCCAGGTTTTAGAGAGATCACATTCGTCAATTAAAAAAAACTGCGAGCAAAATCTTCAGGTGGTGGTGTGACAGAACGTCTAAGATCCCTTTGAAAGGAATGGCCAGGCAGCACGCGAGAGATCAGAGGATTTGCGGCTTGTGTTTTCCCAGAGGAAAACGATAATTTTGAGCTGCAAGAGTTTTTGCATCGCAACATCTCCAAAACGAAGAAGGGGTTGGGTAACACTTCGAGCACATGCGCTCAGTTCACAGTAGAGAATGTTTTTTGGGCAAAAGTACTCTGAAAGACAGCGGACGTAACGAAGCCAGTGCAGACGCTTTATTTGACATAACTACACAGGAAACTTCAGACGGTGCGCTGAAATATGATTTCATCCCTGATCTTGGCCCACAACATCACACCACTAATGCATCACGTGTCAAAACTGTTCAATTTCATGCCGGATGCATGGTAGCCCTATTTTCGAACTGTGGAGCATTGTGTGTAAGCGTTGTATGTGTTGTCTTTTGTGCGCAGGATAAGATGTGGATTGCGCCATGCTCCGGAAAAGAGTCGACTGAAAGCGGCGGCTGCTTTCCCTTTTGCAGTCTGATAGCCTTTTCAAAGGAGCAGTCGTTGGACATAAGGAGCCAGGTGGTTGAAGTTGCCGCCTTTTTTAAACATAGTCCCGTTCACGATGGTATCTGACTCGCGTGCATCAGTGCACGTCAACTGATGCATTACAACGATCTTATTTTTGCGAATGACCGTAGAAAAAGCCAACAAGCGCCAGAAAAACGTCCATCAAATATTGAAGGCCCGATTCAATGCGTGAAACGAAAGCATCAGCATCTGTGAACAGTGCATGGTTCACGTGCCAGAATGTGCCGAGTTTTCTTTTGCATGGCAGGTAATCTTGCAAGATTTTACACAACCTGTCATCTGTGTTGGTGCGTAGAACCTTATTTTTGTCATTATCAAGGCATACATGGCAGAGACCAGCAGAGAAGATTCCATGCAGCGTTGGAGCCAGAACACGACCTTGTTTTACGCCACTTTTCAGCTCAAAAGGAACTGGTGCAGCACCTTCAAACGAGATACGTGCTCCCATGCTGTCATGCAACGGCCTGACAAGGCTGATAAATGTGGGCGGACAGCCGAGTAGGGGAACATGTGCAACACGCCAGCTTTATTATATTTTGTGTACCAACTGTTTGAGAGTGCCGACACAATTTACCACTTCGTCGTTTCCAAAATCGTTCTCATTAATTTAGTGACAATAATAATGGCGGGCACTGACAATGATTCGATTTAAATATTTCCGGCTTCAAAGTTACATTTCTTTTTTCTTTGTTTAGACAGGCCAATCATGCCAAAGTTTATACGCATCTCACTCAAAAAGAACAAAAATAATTTGTAAAAGAGAGCTTTAAAAATTCATCAGTGATGTGAAAATGAACAACTGAATCAGAATGTAATTCACAGAGCACAAAGCCTTGTTTCATACTGATCAAGTTGCAACATGTTCTCTTCGAAAAATCATCTTTTTTTGGCGTCGACCTTTCATAATAGCTGAAGCTTTGTGCGACTTGCCACACCCAGAGTTATGGCCTAAACTGTGAAGCACAGTTCACAATGACAGGCGAACAGGGTTTGTGGTTGACGCGCCTCTTTCAACGACATCCGTTATGTCGAGCGGTCTTCCTTGGCAATAATCGTGTTTTGCGCAGCATCGTGGCCCCCGTCTAAGCGTCCGGATATTTAACAGTTTGAAGCTGTTATGCCACAAGGTTCAACTGTACATTGCTTGTGGCCCCAGTTGCTTTCGCGTCATGTGCTACGCATCGTCACTCGTGGTGCGCAGGCTTGCGAAAACAAATGAGGTTAGACTGGAGCTGATCGCAGGGTGCAACTCATACAAAACGAAGGCAGCGTGCACAACTAACATGCCATACTGGGCACACTGCAGTGAGACGTGTTAAGTTACCACAACCCAACCTGGTAAGGCACCACATAACCGTTTGCTGACCTGAAGAAATGCGTTAATCCAAAGAGAATCAATTCAATACAACCTTTGTATTTAAGCTAAGAAACATTTTGCTTCCAATCCAAAGGTAGCTCACTTAGGAAAACTGTCTTGGAATGCCGCTGTTTTTTTTCTTAGCTTAACCTTTGCATTTCGCTGCATCACAGCATCAACAGGGCAAGGTTGACGTGTGGCGACTGGCGTGCAGGTCAAAAACATAAAAACCAGGACTTGGTGCGCTCGAGATATCATTAGTGTGACCAGGCAATATTTGCGATTTTGAAAGATAACAACCGTTAAGTCCAACATTGTTGACCTTCACATTTGAGTTACATCGCACAGTTTCCAGCGAGCAGCTGCGGTATTCGCTTTCCCGAACCGAAAAAAACATACTGTTTAGTGAAGTTCAGCCCGCACTAAGGAAACCATTCGATGAGCAGAAGTAACTGAGGCGGTTACTGGCTTTTCATTACAGTTTCGGGTCACGCAACAGCAGCACAAGCACTATAAGGATTTGAATGGAGCCATGCCGGGCGTTTCGCAAGTTATTGCTGACATCACAGTTTCTCAAACTCTTAAGGCAGTGGACTACCGGCCTTTTCAGTGGGTCTTGGCGGATTCCAATTTTGCACTTAAAGTGAAATGAGTGGAGCATTCTTCTTACTGGAGGCATTCAAGAAACTCTTGTTTTCGTATGAAATCGTGCACGGTTTTTGTGATAGGACAGGTGTCGACGCTCTCACGAACGTTCCATGGACTCAACTAAGTCGGCGCCAGCAGCGTACCGAGGAGGAGAAAAAGCCCTGGCGCCGAGGTGTAGGGGGGGGGGCACCAAAAATCAAACACAACGCACCCTGCAAATGAAATGACTCAGTGGTTTCCATCAGAAACCTTGACCTCCCTGAGAAAGCGTTTTCTTTGAATTGCTGTGCAAAAGCATTTTTGTTGTTCGAGCCACTTAAGGCTGCTTTGGCATTATGTTGGTGAAAACGTTTTGACAGGTGTTTGTTCCACTTCCACAGCGAATAGTTTGCTTTCTTCTCGAAGCGAAACAAAGACGGCATAAATGTGCTCGCACGTCACAAATGCGTCTCGTTAAGACCTTTCGCACTTGAGCAGCAAGGCTGAAGAAGCTTGCAAGTTTTGCTGACTTGCGCCCATTGCAAGCATTTGTCAACTTAGCCCTCTTATTCTTAATCATGAAGTTGGCAGATATAATCATCAGAAATGTTAAGCCGGAGACTACGTATTGCTCAAAATAGAAAAAGGGAAGCAAGACAAAAGTAGGGGCCACCGGAAACAAGCCGGAACTTGGTTTCTGTAGACCCTATCAGGTTTACCATTGAATAAGTTTTTGATGCAATGGCCTGCATTTTTTGTGATGAATGGGGTCTCAGTTTGGTTTATGCTGTTTTTGCAACATTTAAGCAACTAGGGATGCACATTCAACCACCCGATGCAAAACACATTCTTTCTGCATTGTGGGTCTGCATTGTCAGTGCAGTAGCAACAGTGAAAAAGTCTTTTAAGGCTTGAAGTAACTGAAGTAACTGCCGAATTAATGAAGCCGCATGGTTATTTTCAGCACCTGCAACTAGTAGACGATGGACTGCTTGCAAAGAGCACTGCGAACAAACGAGAAGTTTTTATGGTTGCAAGAAGGATGGGGTTTGATTTCTAAAGAAATATCTGCTTGGTATGGCTTACAGTTAACACGTTGGCAGTTCGAAAGCCTTTTTTTGCCCTCGGCACAACTTCACCTGTGTGCGCTCCAGGCCCGCGAACACGTGATTAGCTGAGTTACATCGTCACAAATTTTCAATCAGGGGTGTTGGTGCTGGGGGTGAAAACGCACCCCCAAAGTTTTGATTTGTAAAAATGTTGGGCAAAATCTTTAAAAAATTGGGCAAAGAAGCTTCCACATTTTTTAACAATATTAACGAAATTATACTTCCTTGTTATTGAATATATAAATAAAAGTTTATTATGTCATAGAAAATACCCTAAATATACTCTTATATAAAATCAACAAACTGTGTCTAGTAACTTCGTGTTTTAGTTTGCGAGAGTTGATGAGTAACTGACTCACGTGAAGGTTTTGGAAAGAGAAGGCATTTTATTTATGTGCTTTATTAATTATACACTGAGGCACTTAAACATACTGCAGGGCACCTAGGTCGTATTAGTAGAGTCCATGCCAGGATAGTACAGAAAAGCTTTTGTTTTTAACTTTAAGTACTGTGTTTGGATGAATACATTTTGCCATAGCTTCTGACAATGCTGTTGCACAGCCCAGCGCACTTTTTTCACTAGGGCTATTAAGAGCCGAATTTCAAGTACGAAATTTTCTATTTTCTAGTCTATGGTAAAATGGTAGAGGAAAACATAATGTATACCAATAGCAAAAGAGAAACTTTGTAGGGAGAATGTTTGTCGCAAAAAAGTTTTTTTCGGGCAAATTATCTTTTGCACCCCCGAAAAATTGCCTGCTCGCTCCTGCACTATGCATTCAAATCATCATTTCACGTAATCTCGCAGAGCAGACGATAAAAAAAGTTGTTTATTAAACGTGCACCAGGATTTTATTGACATCAGAGATCCTCGCAGTAATTCGAGCTGTTGGTCGTATGTGCACTTGGACTTGTTTTGGCGTGACTGAAAAATGTATGTATCAGGGTTTTGACATTTTGTCGAAGTTTCCGTGTTTTTGGAAAATATAAAAATTCACCACTTTTTGGTTGCACATTACACAATTGAAATTCACTTATTAACAAGCCAAGCAACGAGTTAACAAGTATAATCAGATACAGACACGCACGCGCAAACGTTGCTGCAGACGTGAATACTTTGCTTCTGCTTGTGCGACCTTATCAAAAAGTCAAATCGAGGAAACATTGACGTTGGAGCGGCCCGAAGGATACCAGAAGATCCGACTTAATTTAACGTGGTTTTGCTGCTGGGCTACTCTGTTCGTTTGGGGTCAGACTCGAAGAGAAAACGACTGAAAAGCATTGCGTTGATCTAAAATGGCCCAGGACGAAGAAAGATAATGGCTTGAATATCAATAGTATACCAAATGTAAAATCTTCCGGAACAGCATTTGCATTTTCAACAGCATGGGTAACATTTAATTGCGTACGTACTGACTTCAAAGTCTTTGGGCTGGTTTCGTAATTCTTTCTGTGTTTTTCTATAAATATTTGTGGAGTTTATTCATATAAAACTTTCGTTTTCGCCAATGTTTGCAAAATCATTTTGTAAAATTGGGGTGACCACGTGGATTATTTTTGGTAGTAAAAAACGCACAAAATTTTGAACATCGATTTTTGTGCAGCACGCACACCAAAACTGCACATCGAGGTTTGCAAGAGATACACCTCTGCGCAATTTAAGGTGCTCTGCTCTTTTTCTATTATACGAGGGACAAAACAATCGCAATTGCCTCCGCTACAATTTAACTGTGCAATGTGGCCGTGGTAAAAATGGCAGCTGATGCTTTTTGAAGAACGAAAGCAGGATCTGCAGGAAAATATTTTTCATCGCTGGGATGTCTGCCGGGGGGGATCCTTTTTATGAAGAAATCTGCGAAAATCATGCTCCGAGAAAGTTTTTTTCAAATTTTCGTGAGGGTGCGTTTACCTTCATAAAGAAAGACCAGGTTGTCTTCTACAAAAGGTTCAACAGTCACACAAAAACTTCACAATTGTACGCGGGCCGCAGTGAGAACCACTGATTTGAATCATTGTTTTTTGTGTTATTGCTTCTCATAAAATTTTGCGTGACTTCCGCGTTTCCCTCCGATCCAAAGTATCCGACTTGCATTCGATGGTTTGTCGAAACATAGCTTTGCCGAGTCAAGTTGTATCTTGCCTGTAACTGATAATGTCTGAACTTAATCCGCAAGATTTTGCTTATATTCCTAACATCCCAATATCTGCTGCGAGGAAATCGAAGTAATTGCAGCACGAGCCCTTGCTGAGCGTTTTTGGTGCACAAACAAAAGTTGCAATGGTTGGTGGAAGGGACTGGTAAATCCATTTAACTTTTTAGCAACATAATTTGCGCATGGCAATGTAAGCCGGAGTTTAACGCAACAGATTAGCTTGAAAGGAATTCTATTTTTTCAGGAAAAGAAACAAAAAATGATGCAACCACAGCAACATCGAAGCTCTCAGTTACGGTATGGAGAGCAGGAAACAAGAAACTAAACCAGAAATTTTCATATCTACTGCTAGAATTGTGAAAAGAAGAGGGTTTTCGCTGCCGTGTTCCCCCCATCAATAAACCAAATTTTCCAGGAGTTCGATTTGCGCGATAGATTTTACATCAGGCAGCTATTACTATATCTGGTAGCTGCAGTCTGAATGACACCTTTAACTGATTTGTTAGTCTTGATTATATCATTCGAAGTTCATCTCTTTTAGAAAGCGAAGGAGCGCAAACCGTTTACATTTACAGGATATATCTTTCTAGGTGTACTCCTTATCTGTCGCAGGGTGAACATCCGGCCTATAGCGGTTCATTGCAAGACTTTGCAACAGAAGTCCCACCACCAGGCAAAAGGTATTCTGCTGAATCAGGTATTTCTGCTTAAAACTGTAGAGATGCAAGTCTAAATGTTTTCATCTCACGAAAACATTGCGAACGTTCTGACGTAAGTCGTACATGCTAGGACACAGTAACAACATCAAAAGTGGCTGCTTCTTCGTCGAGAAAGGCCTCCTTTCGACAGATACTGTTTGATGCGAGGATACGCATTCCTTCTTGTTTGAGTCAACCACAGCACCGATTGCAGGTAGCGCGTTACTGCTGAAGCCAGGCCTCCTAGACTTAGAGCAAGACCTCTCTCTCTTGGAGGCCTTGGCTGAAGCACACCGACGTCTTAAATCAGTAAATCATGGGGTTAACGGACAAACAGTTCGTTAGAGCTGTTTCAAATGCAAAATTTGTGCGAGATTTTTCGCTTCTGTCGTTGGCTTTTCTCGGATTCACTGCCTTCTACAATGAACGATATTTTTGTTTCGTTGTCGAGAATGTCAATAGGAAATCGGTGTGGACAGGGTTGCCAGGTAGGCCCTTTTGGGAACAAATTTCAGAAATTCGGTCCCAAATCACGCTTGCTGGCCCCACATGTTTCGTTTGGCCCTTTGGCTCTTTTTTGGCCCTTTTTCAGGATAGACATGACCCCTTGCAAAAATTATATCTGACCGCC
>Ga0210059_1007687_pt1 | contig 17086 bp, 10 predicted proteins | sample Ectturendosymbi2_FD_188042 | JGI IMG/M metagenome (GOLD analysis project Ga0210059, IMG submission 188042) | Ecteinascidia turbinata endosymbiont from Florida, USA - Sample 2 (SPAdes) (version 2) | ecosystem: Host-associated > Tunicates > Ascidians > Unclassified | place: Key West, Florida...
CTGTCCTGGTCGCTCCCTGGTGCGGAGCCAGAAAAACTAGCAAAGGTTGCTGAACACCTTGAGCTGTTTTTAGATCTGTTAAGACCTCTACACCCGCGACCCTCTCGAAAGAAAATGCGGATTTGGCAAAAGAAGGAATTAACCGCAGATATATAGCCTACTACCACTTGTATTAAAAATAATTTTCAAAATAGACCTGATTTTGAAATAATCTTGCAAAACTATACATTTCTCTTCATCCACTATAAAATATCAAATAAAGCTATATGATATTGTTAACCTTGAGTTGAAATGTCAAACTTGTGCTTAGCAAATACTTTGCAAAATGTTGGTTTTTGAACAGATCTATTTTCAAATGAAAACGTGTTATGCACAGTATTGCGTTATGCATGCAGAAACAAAATCTTTGTAAAAGTCAACCTACAAAACTGAAAGCAAAAATTTACTTCGTCATTTTTAACTGCATCTGTTAGCCACATAAAAATTTAATTGTAAGATATGGTGTTAACTGGAGATTGCTCCCACTGTTGATTGTAGTAGCTTACAAAAGTTGGAAATGTTTTCAAGGAGTTTTTTCAATGCGCACCTGTAATTTTTTAAGGTAGCTTTTCTTTTTAAATCTGATCTTTCCTTTGCAGAGCAACGGTTGTGGTGAATTTTTCAACGTTCGAGACCGGTCTATCTCACGAAATAGATTGCATTCCGAGCACATCAGAAAAATAACGCGATTCTCCCGTTTGAGAATAATTGCAATTCAACTACAATCATCTGCGAAAAAAGAAGAGCATTGAAGAAGATATTCACAAGATTGTATTTACTGAATTGTTGCTTGCTTTTCGTAGTCGTCATACGCAACTTTTTTGTGGGATATATTTTGCTTTCAGTTGAAACCAACATATCGCCATTTCAGGATGATTTGAATGTCCATGAGCCACTCAAACTTTACTGTAAATAATCCAGCAACCACGATTTGAATAAAAACAGACAGTGAAAAGTATTCGGTCAGATTGCTTGAGAGTGCTAAGCGACCTCATAGAGCAGGGGTTCTTAACCGATGGGAAATTTCATCCATGCAGTGGGAAATTCTTTCTGATTTGGTGCAGTGAGAAATTGTTTTACTCCAATACCTAAGGAAGGAAATCTGAATATTAAGTCACAAACTTATTTTTTAAAGATTTATCAACTAGTGCATTGTTTTGCATTTATTGCGTTTTTAGCGTTCAACAATGTTCAAAAGTCACAATCGAACAACGGCCGTTGTTGTTTAAAGGTAGCCACGGTTGCTATAGGTAGGTAGGTAGGTAGTTAGGTTAAGCGTACTGCGTAGCGTAAGTACGAATGATATGTAAAAAAGTTGACTTCAATTTATCAGCAAGGATGAATTGAAATTATACTTTGCTGAAGATGAGGTGATGTGATGTTGTAACAAGTTAGATTAAATTTTTTTGCGGTGAAATATGACAACCTGCTTCGTAACGAATCATTATTTTTCGAAGTCATCTGGTGTAGTGCAAAAATGTCGGTTGCGAAGGCTAATAAGCGAAAATACAAGGAAGACTACATCAGATATGGCGTTGCTTGCCTCCACAAAGATGGAGCATATATCCCGCAAGGGTATGTTGTACATGAAAACACTGGCTGTTTGAAATCATTCCAACTCAAGCAGCATTTGAACAAAGCTCACAAGGAGCAACCCAGCAAAATCGATTGAGCAGGCTACTTTACAGTGAGTCTATGGAAGGTTGTCTCAAACGTGTCAGACTGGATGCAGGACGTGCATTTAAACAAGTAAATTTGTCCGTTGAGGCATCCTATGTGGTTGCACTTCGCATTGCTAATGCTAAAAAGTCATGAGACTTTGCAGAACTAGTGCAACCATGCCCCCGGAATTGTGCTAAAATAGTTTTGGACGACAGAGCTTGCAATACGTTGAAACAAATTTCCCTTTCTTACAACACAATTAAGATTTTTACCATTAATCCTCGTATCGAGATGTTGGTGAAGTGAAAGCAATCGCAAAAATCACATTAAAAATTAAAAATCAGCACTTTACGTTTCTGTTTGATTGATGTGATGTAAATGAGTAAAATCCTTGATTGAAACCAATGAGTAGATCCTTTTAATTGTTATATATATTATGCGCAGCCTATATACCACTGAGCTAATAGCTGCTATGAGTATTGGCTAAATAGCGATCCGTAAAGACATCGTCACTAAAAATATCAGGAGGGAAATTCGAACTTGGTGATTGGCCTTAGTGGGAAACTAGACCGAAAAGGTGAAGAACCGCTGTGTTATAAGGTGCAAGTATCCTCACCACACTGGAGAAGCTTGCTTCCCACGTGGCTGTCGAAACTCCTACAGTTAAACCCGCGCTCAGCAGCAAGTATAGGGTGGGAAAAGCTGCTTTATACTTCCAAAACCATTTCAAAAACTGGTCCAAATTCATACCGATGTTTTCATTCAAAAGCACATCAGGAAACTTTGGTGAGACAATGCTTTTCACAATAGTAGTTTCAGCATCGAGATCTTCACTGATACTTTTGGTAGTTGAATTGACTAAAGAACAAAGAGGTTGTAATTCTTCCTTGTCGAGAAAGTAATTCGATGCTGGTAAACGAACACGGAAAGATTTGCTGAGAGACATTAACTTCCAATAACCGGTGGCTGAATTCGCTTTGAATAGTATCAATGATTTGAAAGTAAGATCCTTTCAAATTCAAAGTCATACTTTCATTGTGAATTCCGATGTGTTTTGTTATGAATGACGTCCTCTCTGAATCGAGATGAAACTGACTTTTTTCGCTTGTTCAGGGTGGATGTAGTTTCGTTTATTTAGAGGGTGGGGTAACTGTAGCTTGCTTGCACCATACATTAAGTACGGAATACGCTCTAGCTGCATTTTATGCTGACTTATGCTAGTCAGTGCTACAGTGATCTGTACACATGCTGAAGCATTTCTACGTCAGACACATAACTTCCTAACCTTCTAATTCGCATACATTATCCTACTGGGTTTGGTTTGACTATTACAAGAAGTTCTGTTTGTCTGGAAGCAAGCCTAACACCAGTCCAATGTTCCCTCTAAAATACGCAACTGCGCAGTACCACCAAATCATTTGCGCAGTGAAATCTGATTCTCGTACACTTGCAACATTCCGAAACGTTGGAAAAACAAGAAAACAAGAAGCTATTTGAAATAAATGTGTAGGCCTTACTTTGTTCGTATTTTCATAAGATTTTATGCTTATCTTAAATTATGATAATTCACGAAATTTGTAATTCATTTAACTCTGGCTGAGTTGCCAGAATTCTCTTAGAGAGAGCGCTGGCTAAGGCTTTATGTTATAGCGTTACCATAGCCAGATTGCTAGTGTCATGGAGTTGTTCGCGCTAACAGAGAGACTGCTTTCGAAAGACTGTTTCCAATAACTATGACGTCACACATCGAAATTGTTACCAGTGTGAACATTCGTTAATACAACTTATTTTGTAACACTGAGGTTACCTTTTGACGCAACGTGTGGTGATGTTGCGAGTTGGCGTAACGATCAAACAGATTGAAAACAAGCATTTGCAAAATTTTTTAATTTTTTGAGTTCGAAACATTTGGGGGGGCACATAATGAATTTGGGGGAACTGCCCCCGAATTCCCCCCCGTGGCTACGGGCCTGCTTGGACCTGGCAAATCTTGGTCGAAAGTGTGATATAACCTGTTTATTTTTTTGCTTAAAATAACAGTACTTGCTCAGAAATTTAAATTAAACATAGTTTTAGCAGCGTGCAGGCAACGTCTGAATTTTGCCACAAACTCATCGGTCATGCAGAATAATATATGCCTGTTTATCCCAAAAGCAATACTCACTGCACACAACTTGTTAGCTTCCAGACGTTGCTCCATTTTTCGCCAAACGCATATTTTGCTGAGCTGCTCAAAACCTGACAGTTTTTGCCGACAACGTTCTGGCGTGCTTCACAACTAAATTTTCAAGTATGGATTTCAGTATGCGTGTTGGCTTTCATCGCTAATATTTTATAAAAAGTAGCAGTGCACCTTGCAATCAAAAGTCTCGCCAACGCAGTACGCCCATCTTTAGATTAAACGACTTATCCAGAAACGTTTTGTATGCAGCGAAAATCTTTTCGAAAGCGTAAAGCTTTGTTGCATGAGAGGAAACTGCCCGTGATCTTTTTGATTTTTCCAACACCAGAGACAAACAGAAAAATACTATACTAAACGTATTCTTTAATCTGTCAGAAAAAAACTGCGCTCTTTCGTTTTCGTCAGTCGATTTGCTGATACCTTTGGCGGTTTGAAGCCCATGCTCTTTATCGTTTTTCTGTTGTGCTGGTACCGCATATCTTTCTTTACGTCAATTTTAAATTAAAAGGTTAATACAGATAGAGAAACTTGTGAAACATCGACGAATATGTTCCCATAAACTTTCCGTGAGTTTCAATAATTGTGAAGTAGGGCAGCGTTTTTCACTATTAACTTGTTCAAATGTTACCATGCCAAACTCTGGTATTTAAATTTTCAAATAACTAACTTTTCAGTGGTAGAAATCAGTAGAAAATATCCTTTTGACCGCAAATACATTCCCAGTTAGAATGGTTAGTTTTTTTACCCACAAAAACTACATTCCTTCTGAGCAAGATGGATGTGCTATGTACAATTGGTTTGTTGCAACACTGGTTTTGAGGCTTTGTGAGTAAGGGTATTATGGACAAAGATTAAACTTCGTCTGTAATCTCAAACTAGGGAAAAAGCTTTGAATGATGATTATTTGCAGGAAGCGTGTAAACATTTTGCTGAATTATGCTACAATCGTTACATTTCACGAAACATAACTGAGCATCAAGCATAATGAATGAATCGAATGTGATTACGAGCAAGGTAGAAATGCTACAAAACCAAACGATAATCTAAACTCGTCGGAGGTTTCTTGTTGTTAGCCGGAAAAAATTAAAGAAGGAAGCAGTTGCGTACAAACTAAAAAGTTGATCATTCCAAAAAGGATCATCTGAAAAAGTTATCGTCTCTCTGTTCCCGCCACTGGAGAAAATTCTGGAATATACGTTAAATTAGTAGCAACTCTATTTTTCAAGTGTGTTTCAGTCCTATCTTTTTTCAATCGTCACCTTCAATAAATTTACACGTTTGAATAAATTTATAAATTAAATTTATAGCAAATTTGAAATTAATAAATTTGAAAGAGGAATGTGCTCAACGACAACAGATTTCAGACTGTTTTAGATTTGATACATGCTGATTTATTACCTTTCAGTTAACATGTAGAAGTCAATCGTAACAACTTCGCAACTTGCGGCAGCACCGCACAAGCAACAGTGTAATACAGCAGATAGTGCCCAGCGAGACTGATAAATCTGCCAACACTTTTCTATGTTCGACTTGTACAAAAATTAATCTACTCGACTTTTCTTCAAACAATTCCGCGGAAGTTTACAACTCAACGGCTATCTACATATTTCAACCCCGTGGCTATTTTGGAGACATAACAATAAGGCGCTTGGATAAACTTCAATTGCTTAAGCCTGATAACAACGAAAAGCGAAAGTAATTGTTTGTGGTAATATGCGCGAATAAAGAGCCATTCCCTCTTGCTAGAACAAGGTGCGTCACATTCAAGTCGTATGTACAGTGCCGCTGATCAAGATCTATTCCATCATCACATCAGCCCAACCGGAACCTTCCACTTGCATTGGATGTTTTTCCTTAGACCTGCATTGGATGCTGTGGGTCAGGCCAGTTTGAAATGTTCCAAAATTCACCATTACCGTTGCCCTGCAAACACAAAATAAAAACTTATTGCCGAAATTTAAGCCAATTAAAAAAAATTCAATTGTTATATGAAGTGACCATTAATACAAGAACAGTCAAGTGTTTTGTTGTTGATCAAAAAATTAGGTCACGAAAATCCTTGAACTTTAGTGACTTTTACAGACTCCTAATTTTTTTGATAATTGACCAGGAACAATCAACAAGCTTTTTCGAATCGCTTTTGCTTAAAAAGGCCTGCTTTTTAATGAGGGACCGCAGCAAGTGGTAATGAAGCGCTGCAATACACTTTGCATGAAACTACTCATACTACTACACGAAGTGACTGAGTGATATGTAAACAGCGCTGTTTAAGAAAATGAAAATAATTTTGTACCAACAATACCAACAAACTGAGTAATTTTTAAACAAAACCACAATCATTTAATGGAAATTTCGTTAACGAAGGGTTGATACCAAAAAACGAAATACGCGTAATTAAAATGTGTCCTGTTCTGCAAATGCGCAAATGCTGTCCTTCTTTGAATAATACTAGATACTGAAGAACCTAACAATGTTCAGTTTTAGGTGGAATCAGCAAACGATCAAACAACTGTGGACCTTTCTTGTCTCAGCTTCGGGCAATGAGTTGCATCGAACATGCAGCAAAGAGACTTGTTTTGGCAGGAGGTGATTATTAAGCATCGGCTGGCTTTCTCAGTTTTTTGGGGTCGTGATATCAATGACGGTTTCTAGAGAGGGGACATGTCAGGGAACCTGCTCTTTCTGAGAGACCGATCCCGTCGGATATCTCCTCCTTTCACCAATTGTTCCTTTTTTTTCTTTCCTCTTCTCCTTTTACTATAAACGTTAAATTATATCTTTCGCCCCCTTCCGACTACCTTCGAAACAGCAAAGCCTTGTCCGTTTTTTGAGCTGATTTTGAAGTTTACACAATGAACTAGCTTACTTTACTGTGTATGTTCCGTGGCAAGATCTTGGAGCTCTCCAAAGAGCTTTAATTGTCTTGAGCTTTGGTTGGCCAGTCGAATGAGCAAGTGCACCGTCTCTGACACCCAGGCAGTTCATGACCTGCAGACCGAAAAAGTGCGGTTTCTCAAAATGCCCTACGATGTTGTATCCTGATTCGTCTCGTACTTGGACAAAAATTCCTTTGATTCTTTCAGGTCCAGAAACGTGTACTGCAAAACATAAAGATATCAAGGCACATTAGATGAAAAAAAGATAAAAACTGAAAGCAACGGCAACGTTAGTTATTTGTGCAGTAACCTTGCAGGAAAGCTTGTGTAAAGGTGCGTCACGCAATTTAACTTTAAATTTCTCCAGCGAAAAAATATCAAAAATAAATTATTTTATGAAAAAGAATACCCACAGGAAAAAAATGCAATCATTTTGTATTTTTTTACAATATACGTCATCCTGCTTTGTTAGACAAGCTCAATCTCACTTTCCAAAATTTCGTTCTCCATAATGGATTCCGTGGATGTGGTGATGGTGTAGTTCAACGAAGACGACGTGAAACCCCTTAGCATATGGCCTATAGGATCCATAGATTGGCATGTTGAAGGTGGAGGCCCAAAAGGCCAAGTCAGTCCACCAGAAATTAGGCCGCTCAACATGAAAAGAGTTATTGACAGCATGTTTGCTTAATTGACGTTTAAATCGCGTCTCACAACAAATTCTGCGAAGCAGTAGCAAATAAAATCTAGAAAGACAAGTCTTAAGTTCTGTGGGCAGAGAGATTTGCCTTTGATGCAAGCCCTGTGCCATGTTTCCATGAAATAGAAATTTCGAAAGAGTCTTGCCTTGCACTTTTGCTGAATAATTCAATCATTACAAAAAAAGTCGGTTATAAATATGCCAAGAATTTGAGAGCAAACAAAAAATTGCACAAAGTGAATTTCAAACATCTGAAGAATGCCATTGGAAGGTTTGTTGAAAACTTTAGAAATCGTTTGCTGACTTCTCTATTTAGAATTTCTAAAAGACTAGTAAAAAATCTTTGAAGAAAAGGAATGAAGTTGTTACGTTGAATCCACGACGCAGATTTTTTCAGTATCTTTGACAAACTTTTGAAAAGAACCTATAGAAAACAGAACTCTTGATAAAAAAACTAAAGTGGTTTGCAACAAATGAAATTATCTTTCACGACAGCAACAAGAAAAACCCCAAAACTTCTGAAAAAACAAATATTATCACGCGACAAATATTTTCGATGTGTTTAGGTGCTTAAAAACGTGGTCAGACTAGACGGAATCTCTGTAATGGACGACGTTTTAGTAGTTGAGACGTACCTCTTTTTTGGATGTTTGCAGTGAAAAACACACCTGGCCCCTAAACTTTTTTTCCAACATGGCACCCGTCTAAGCGGGACACGTTGTTCTGACTTTGCAAACTCGCTGCATGGAAATGGCGAAACAATTCAAAAACAAGGTGGGCAGGCTACGTTGTCTTATCCCTGTATTGCGCATAACTTTCCCAACGCAGATGAAAGCAATGAAAAAACAACATAAAGTCTGATTCACTTATTTTTGCGTTGATCACATGTGCTTGCGAAAAACCTGAAATAACGTAAGTGATTAATCCTGCTTAGTATACTTGCAAAAAATGTGAGTGATAAACAACGTACCACGTCGCAAGTAATCATTCGCTGCTTATCAATTTTACGCCAAAACCATAGGCACATTTTTAGCTTTTTCCAGGATATAAAGTGTATCAAATGATACATCAAAAACACTTGTTTTCAATACAGCCAAAAATGCAAAATCGAGAAAATATGGGAAACTTTCTTCTTTCTTATTATGGCAGCGACGTCTTTTGCGACTGCACCTAGCTTTTTTACTGCAATGCTGTAGCATAAGATCGAACTTACATTTTGTACTTTACGATTTTTCGTGATAACGCCTACCAGATTGAGAATACGGATTCTTGAGTGCATTATCTTTTTACTCTTTGGGAAAATGCAATCTACTGCAAACCTTCAATGACGGCGATACTCTGATTTCTGATCAGATTTGCAATCATTGACTTAAAATCATTCTAAAAACGCAGCTGGTACCTTAGCCCCATAAACGTTATGTGCCAGAATGAATACGTAAAACGATGCAATGGCATTCCCACTTCCTGATTTATCATAGATAATAATTCCAGTTGGGGAGCCAGCACTGATTCGGAGAAATTATAAAAGTTGCCAAGTTTTTAGCAAAAATTCAACAGCATTTTTTAATGCTTGAGAAAAAGTATCATGCGACTTGATCTGAACGAGACACTTGTATGAAACTTTTACCCCCTTCCTTGTCAGTATAAAACGTACTACGCGGCTACTTTCTATTACTTTCTATTTGTCTGACATATTGTACTGCTTGTTTCGCCACTTCGGGGGCAAAAACCTGACTAAAATGTTTACGTTTTGTCTTGTTTCAAAACCCGATGGTGCTTTCTGCCGGTACTGCTAGCTACTGGACTGTTACAGCTATTAAAACTATTTATCACGTAACTTGTAGCCAAGACTCAAAGTCATCCAGCAGACTGTGACATGAGAAAATGATTCCGACCAGGCTCAACAGCTCTATTGCAAAAGGTTTTGTGTTGAAAAAACTGTCACTTGCTATTTCAGTTTTTTATCTACAAAATTAAACCATATTTTTGGAGGGACAAGTGAGATGCGTTTAAAGCTTTCAAAGAAAATTAAATCGCAAATTCTCACCACACCAGCAATAGCATTTAGCGATACATTTAGTAAGCAAGAACAACTACTACGGTTTTGAAGAGCTTGATGGTGAGTTGCAGATGATTCTCAGCTATCCAAAGCTTGCACAGCTTGCTCATGGTGACTGATTTGAATTCTTTTAGCAAGCCAACTGCGCAAACAGATGGTTCTTAACTTCTCCCACTCTTCTTCCAATATTTTATTTTTTAAATCGCAAACGCTGCGTCGAAACAGAGAGCCCTATTTCCTATCTACTGAATGGATCGCTTCACACAAAAACGTTTTATCGAGTAAAACTGATTATAAGGAAGTCAATTGAACACATTGTTTTTGCTCTCTTTCCACTTCATGTTCCTTCCTGCAGTAGTGTATTTGCCGCTGTTTGTTCTTGGAAATGCCGTTCATATAATGCTGCGTATGTGAATGGATGCTTTTGCATAAAGCGTTTGCGCATATTCTAATTCAGCCTTAAAAAGTCGAAACGACTGGGAAGTTATGAAATCATTTAGAGATTGTTGTTCACAAATAGCCATTGTTTTCAAATTACAGCCGATCGTGATTTTCATTTAATTTACAATATTACCTGATGTGATTTGGAAAAAAGCAAATAATATTGGCCAGTGTTCTTTAATGAGATAGAGCAAAATAGTCTGTTCTATCAAAAGCGAAACAATTGTGACAATCTATACCGAAAGAAAGCAATCTTATAAGTTTTATTAAAGGGTCCAAAAAATGAGTCTCTAACTGCTGCATTTTGGAGCACATGGCGTGGCATAAGAATCCTTTTATGATTTCAGTCTGAGCTGAGTAGCTACAAAACTCGCTACAAATTCCTTACAGCAGAACGGGCTTCGGAACCTTTAAGAAAACTAGCTGATGAAGCAGCAGCTAACGGTGAAAGTCAATTTGGTAAAGATGCTTGAGGAGAGGCGATTGCATTCAAGTAAACCCAGAAAATTCACCCTCCAGCAAACCCAAAGACTTGTGCAAACACAAGTTTTATAGGTGTTTGAACAAGTCTTTCAGGACTTGAACCTGCCACAGTCAACTTGTATGTCATAAGATAAATGTACATTGAAAATTATTGAAGAGTCAGTGATCCAAATGAATGGTCACCATCAAATAGCTTTGTTATGGAAAGATGATTCGCCTGAGATGCCAAATAAACACCAAATGACTGAAAGGAGGTTCTGATGCCTAAGGACAAAAATATTGTCTGATCCCGATTTGTGTAATAGCCAGGGGTGTAGTGGTAACAGGGTCGGCGCTAAGTGGTTGGGGGCCCCCCAAGCCTGGACTTTGGGGCCCCCAAAATAAACTTTATTGCATTTACCACATAATATGTATATAAACATAAACTTCCATATATTTTGACAAATGTTTGTAAAAGCATGTCTCTACAGCATCAACACAGCATAAAAAACGGACAGACTTTAACATTTGCTGTATTTCAAGCTAGGAAAATAACCTTTTTCCATGTTTTCGAAGATGCAAATGTTTTTGTCAACTCATTCATATCTAATGTTTCTGCAGTTTCACTTTCAATAGATATCGTTGCTAGATTTGTTAGTCTTTCAACAGTCATAGCTGATATGTGAAAACGTTTTGAATAACCTCAACTTTCTGAAGCTCTGTTCAACAGTATTGCATATAACAGTGATCAGCAAACGTTTGTTATGATGGCCCCAAACCCCCTTTTAGTCGTAATTTTAAACCCGTTCTTATCTTTGAAGGCCCAATTTTAATTTTATGTTGTAGTCACTTATCTGTAACATAAGAATGATATGTTAATGTCATAAACCCTATAATGATGACAGCAACAATGCCTCGTTAGCGTCAAGAAATCTATGTTCTAATAGTTGTTGCGGTAGCCTATGTTTTATCCCACGCAACCGGTGCAGCACTTTAGCTCTTACATACCAGGCGGGCCAAAACAATGAGCGTTGCTCGGCCCAATAAAAAGAGCTGAACAGCCCACAATTGGGCCGAGGCCCCCAGTTTGCTGACCACTGGCGCACAGTGTTGTTGGTTAAGTAATTGGATTTTGCATTGGTGTAAAGCAGAGGTGGGGAATCTGCGGCCCGCGTGAACGTTTTAATATGGCCCGTATCAGAATTATCGCTACTCAAGATAAAACACAATATCGCGTAAAAACGAAACTCTGCGGTAAGCAGATATTTACCGTGTCCGTAGACCAGTGGTTTTCAACCTGGGTTTCGCGACCCCAGAGGGGTTGTGAGCCATTTTTGGAGGGGTCGCGAGGAGATATTTTGTGTACAGCAGGTGTAGTACATTTGCTTTATTTGAGATTTAGATGGTGGTCTTTAGGCTATAGTGGCTTTTTGTAATGAGCCACGGTACAAAAAAGGTACTTCTGTAGAGATTAAGTCCAGAGAAATATCTCTCACTCTTTCTCATAGTTTTTTCTCCCTATTTTCTTAAGATGACAAAAGTTGAATTTTCTGTTAAAATTGTTTACTTTTGCGGTCCGCCGGCGATGTTCCACAATATAGCTTATATGGCCCGTGATAGTAAATATGTTCTCTAGCATTGGTGTAAAGTGTTGAGTTTTCATTAGACAATTCTGATGCAAGATGCACAGGATATTACAGGCACGAGCTACGAAAACGAATTTAGACAAATATATACCTTGGAAACCGGCTAATCTATTCTTGTACAGTGAGAGGATGCAACACAGTTCTGCAACAGTGGCGTAACTGAGGAAGTTCTAAGGTGCGAACCTTCCCCTTTGCCAAGTTAAATGTAAAAACCTGGTCCCCATTTAGCCTGTATTTCACTATTAGGCATTGTTTTGGTTTTCAGTTGGTTGTGGTTTATTTGCGTTTTTCGGAAGATTTTGGACTGATTTCCGGTGATTTCGGGTTTTAGTATAGAAGCCCACATGCGGATAGACTTTCATTTGTCATTTTTTCTGAGTGCTAGCAAGTGGGCCCCTACGGTGGCCAGTGGGCCTCTTTCAGCTGCGTTTCCCATCCTGGGTGAAACCCCTAGTTACGCCACCGTTGCCTCTGCTTCCACATTTCCTAGTTCGTATAACTTAGCCACCAATTTAATTGGTGGTCTTCGCAAAATCGGAGGAGGACAGTTTCCTCATCTTGACTGGATGAAGATTTGAAGATCATGAAAGTCTCGTTGCAGCAGTCTAAGAATCTTGCTTCGAGAGAAGAAATAAGTGAGTCTAGCTAACGAAGGTAAAAGATTTTTCCGAAACTAGTCCGCGACAGACTTACTTTGAGGATTACTTGCCAAGGAACAGGTAAGTCAACGCCAATATTTTCACTCATCACCACAGCTTTTTCAAATATATCTTTTCTGCAATGTTTATCAGCATCTTTTCTGTGCAATTTGATGATTCAAGGAGATTTTTTGTGCTCTTCTGTGAGATCAAGCTGGACAGCCTGAGGTTTTTGAGTTGTAGGCTCCAACAAACCAGAGTAAAATGAAACTGTGTTGAGAAAAAATATGAAAAGTGGTGATTTACAATTGGAGCGCCGCTGAAAAGACGCCTGGCGATTATATCTCCCCCAGCTGAAGATGTTAAACATTTCGGTTTGTTCCTTGAACACCCTTATGCTTTATATTTACTTGACTACCTTGCTTCGTACAATATTGGTACGTTTGGGACCATGTATCTCCTTTTTGTACTGTCAGAAACAAACACGATAACTGATTTTATTGTTCCAAGTACTATTTCCCATTGCAGGAACTGTGTTGAGATCATTTACTACAAGATTAAGTCGATGTGATAAATAATGAACAAATTCTGCTTTTGGATAAATATTCTCGCCTGTGCACCGTTATGTTTTACAGCCACTGCTGAGCGCCCGTCGTAACCTTGTCTACCCAACTTTGACATATTTAAATCAAAACATTAGCATGTATGTAATGGCTATTGCGGCTGATTTCATGTCCTACAAAACGGAAAATCCTAAAAATTCATCGAGAATTTTTCCTTCATGTTCTAAAGCTACAAAGCGAATTCCAAATTGCAGCTGCTGCATCCCTTAAGTATCTGATGTCTCGAGAGCTAGCCCAGAAAACGCTGTTGACTTGTAGACAACTATGAAATACGACCCTGATGATGTTAAGAGTACGCTGTCATTAGGCGCTGGACAGTGTGATAAACAACTTCAACTAAAAAAATCAACACTTAATTTTGCTACAGATTGTTTGACTAGATTACTTGCCAAAAGGTGACCTCTCGTGGGTTTCGTTTTTTAAACAATTCGTAACATTGAAACCGGCGGTCATTGATGAATGACTACAAAATTTCTCACCACGCCGTCCTTAAACCTACCGCATCTCTTTATGTAAAAGGCAGCCGATATAAGCGGTTTCTAGTTTTTTATGCACCCAATAATGTACATCATACGAGCATTCTCAAACAAACAGAAAGACAATCTTAACCAAAAATTATTGGTTCACCAGGAGTTCGTTCAAAAAGACAGGTTGTACCATTTATCTGCCACTGTGGCAAATTCTGGAAGTAAAATGCTCTCGGCTGTCAAAACATTGTACTGTAAACCGCGTTAAAGTTCTAGCAATCGTATCGTCAAGGTTCAAAATAATAATTGCTAAAACTAATATTAAACGGTCGCAAAAACAACGATCGGTGGAATCAAGAAATTGGGAAAACTTTATCTTGCTTTTCACTGGAAATGGCTTCCTTGGTTTCCAGACATCGTGATCAAAAGTTGGTACTAATAAATGATTCTGGCAGAACACATTCTTTTCATGATGGCTGGCTACATGGCTGGTAAGTAAAAAGCATTAAATTTTGTTAAAACGTCATTCATTCCATCACACGTGCGTTTATATTAATCAATAACATAAATAACATAAGCAAAAACTTATACGAAATTCACGGTGGTGTTTTACCTCTGCTGAAAATACTGAAAATCACGTCACACTTTTTGAAAAGGTTTCTTGAAAATTTAGAAATTTATCCAGACTAATTTTTTATTGGACAGGCTGTAATTTTTTCTGAGATCTTCACTGCATCGGTTCCAAGAAAAGATTTTAAACCCTCGTTATTGTCTGAATTTCTAAACTACTCTCAAGTCGAAATTCTACTTTATTTTAGTTGAACTTACCACTTAGCAAATGTGGCCAAAATCTCTTGAATTTTTAGCAAACAAATACCAATAAGGAGCCATAGTAGATGTGGAAAAATTCTGAGAGATTACTTAAAAGATAAGAAGCAACCGTTGCAGTGAAATCGCGTATTGTTTTTATTCTTTTCGTTACAAAGGCTCTATGACAGCGGTTCTTAACCTTTTCGGTCTAGTTTCCCACTAAGGCCAATCACCAAGTTCGAATTTCCCTCCTGATATTTTTAGTGACGATGTTTTACGGAACGCTATTTAGTCAATACTCATAGTAGCTATTAGCTCAGTGGTATGTAGGCTGCTCATAGTATATACAGTATAACAATTAAAAGGATCTACTCAAGGGTTTCACTCAGTGATTTCACTCATTTACATCATATCAATCAAACAGAAAAGTAAAGTGCTGATTTTTAATTTTTAATGTGATTTTTGCGATTGCTTTCACTTCACCAGCATCTCGATACGAGGATTAATGGTAAAAATCTTAATTGTATTGTTAGAAAGGGAAACTTGTTTCAACGTATTGCAAGCTCTGTCGTCCAAAACTATTTTAGCACAATTCCGGGGGCATGGTTGCACTAGTTCTGCAAAGTCTCATGACTTTTTAGCATTAGCAATGCGAAGTGCAACCACATAGGATGCCTCAACGGACAAATTTACTTGTTTAAATGCACGTCCTGCATCCAGTCTGACACGTTTGAGACAACCTTCCATAGACTCACTGTAAAGTAGCCTGCTCAATCGATTTTGCTGGGTTGCTCCTTGTGAGCTTTGTTCAAATGCTGCTTGAGTTGGAATGATTTCAAACAGCCAGTGTTTTCATGTACAACATACCCTTGCGGGATATATGCTCCATCTTTGTGGAGGCAAGCAACGCCATATCTGATGTAGTCTTCCTTGTATTTTCGCTTATTAGCCTTCGCAACCGACATTTTTGCACTACACCAGATGACTTCGAAAAATAATGATTCGTTACGAAGCAGGTTGTCATATTTCACCGCAAAAAAATTTAATCTAACTTGTTACAACATCACATCACCTCATCTTCAGCAAAGTATAATTTCAATTCATCCTTGCTGATAAATTGAAGTCAACTTTTTTACATATCATTCGTACTTACGCTACGCAGTACGCTTAACCTAACTACCTACCTACCTACCTATAGCAACCGTGGCTACCTTTAAACAACAACGGCCGTTGTTCGATTGTGACTTTTGAACATTGTTGAACGCTAAAAACGCAATAAATGCAAAACAATGCACTAGTTGATAAATCTTTAAAAAATAAGTTTGTGACTTAATATTCAGATTTCCTTCCTTAGGTATTGGAGTAAAACAATTTCTCACTGCACCAAATCAGAAAGAATTTCCCACTGCATGGATGAAATTTCCCATCGGTTAAGAACCCCTGCTCTATGAGGTCGCTTAGCACTCTCAAGCAATCTGACCGAATACTTTTCACTGTCTGTTTTTATTCAAATCGTGGTTGCTGGATTATTTACAGTAAAGTTTGAGTGGCTCATGGACATTCAAATCATCCTGAAATGGCGATATGTTGGTTTCAACTGAAAGCAAAATATATCCCACAAAAAAGTTGCGTATGACGACTACGAAAAGCAAGCAACAATTCAGTAAATACAATCTTGTGAATATCTTCTTCAATGCTCTTCTTTTTTCGCAGATGATTGTAGTTGAATTGCAATTATTCTCAAACGGGAGAATCGCGTTATTTTTCTGATGTGCTCGGAATGCAATCTATTTCGTGAGATAGACCGGTCTCGAACGTTGAAAAATTCACCACAACCGTTGCTCTGCAAAGGAAAGATCAGATTTAAAAAGAAAAGCTACCTTAAAAAATTACAGGTGCGCATTGAAAAAACTCCTTGAAAACATTTCCAACTTTTGTAAGCTACTACAATCAACAGTGGGAGCAATCTCCAGTTAACACCATATCTTACAATTAAATTTTTATGTGGCTAACAGATGCAGTTAAAAATGACGAAGTAAATTTTTGCTTTCAGTTTTGTAGGTTGACTTTTACAAAGATTTTGTTTCTGCATGCATAACGCAATACTGTGCATAACACGTTTTCATTTGAAAATAGATCTGTTCAAAAACCAACATTTTGCAAAGTATTTGCTAAGCACAAGTTTGACATTTCAACTCAAGGTTAACAATATCATATAGCTTTATTTGATATTTTATAGTGGATGAAGAGAAATGTATAGTTTTGCAAGATTATTTCAAAATCAGGTCTATTTTGAAAATTATTTTTAATACAAGTGGTAGTAGGCTATATATCTGCGGTTAATTCCTTCTTTTGCCAAATCCGCATTTTCTTTCGAGAGGGTCGCGGGTGTAGAGGTCTTAACAGATCTAAAAACAGCTCAAGGTGTTCAGCAACCTTTGCTAGTTTTTCTGGCTCCGCACCAGGGAGCGACCAGGACAG
>Ga0210059_1007688_pt1 | contig 17083 bp, 12 predicted proteins | sample Ectturendosymbi2_FD_188042 | JGI IMG/M metagenome (GOLD analysis project Ga0210059, IMG submission 188042) | Ecteinascidia turbinata endosymbiont from Florida, USA - Sample 2 (SPAdes) (version 2) | ecosystem: Host-associated > Tunicates > Ascidians > Unclassified | place: Key West, Florida...
TGTAACCTTGAGGTTTGATCTTAGCAACAGTGCGTAATTTTTTCTTTTTGTTTCATATGTCGACTTTTGCGCAGGACTGAAGATGTGTAATACACGAAACTAGTTTCCTTACGCAATAAATTGCGATAGATTTGCTTGGTGTGGGTCACTGTTGTGGCTTTACAAATATTACAATAAATGTGTTTTCAGATAAATGTTTTAACGCAAATGTGGGAACGAACTAAACCTGCTTTCAGAGAAGTTTTGTAAAATCAGATTTTCAGAAAAATTTTGCATCAAATCTGCTTTCAGAAAGATGTTGTATCGCAAAACCGGCGACAGAAGCGAAAAGGAAAATTTTTAACCAACTGTATGTGTTTAATATTTTCGAGATCATACTGTAATTAATATGAAAGAACGATTCAGAAAAGAATGCCTAGTTTCTTTTGTAATGCTGAGGACGAAAGTCAGACCATTTGTTGTGTAAATCTGTGTGCACATATTCTCACGGGATGCCCCACTTTCTTGTTTTGTGTTGTTGCGTTTTTATCGAAGTTTGCATATCTGAATGTATTTTTCATTTTTCTAAAAGAACATTATTCACTTTTATTGTTGCAATGCATTCTTCTTTTAAAAAGCAGCTAGGCACAGCTTCTTCGCACTACATCTCTTCTGTTTTTAGAGACGTTGCATATCTTATGTCGTTATGGATGTTGCATTTTTAACAGTCACATAATGTTGCGTTCGTCCTTTCTTTAACGCATAGAAGGTGGTGGTTTGGAAAGTTCTTACTCATTTTCTCTTTTTGTAAAGTACATTTGCAGCTTTGGCTAAACTCTCAGAATTTTACTTGTTAAATTCTGACGCAAAGTTATTTTCCAATTTGGCATCATGTCAAACTGTGTCAAAGATATATTAAAAAGATCATTTCCCTCCAGATGTTATGAAGAGAAATAATTGCAAGTTGTGAACAGTGACAAGCCAAAGCTAGCTACTCATAACTTGGCGTGAAGACATTGAGGCAATAGCAATTCATATGTGCGAGATTTCTCAACATTACAAGAGAATGTGAACTGGCTAATAGGATGTAAATACGTTGTAGACATTTCTGCTGGCCTTATCTACTGTTTACGGTTTTCTAGTGATGTGTGGAATAAGCAAGGGTAATTTGATCTCAACCACTTGGCATCAGCAACACAACAGTATGGAAGATCTCAAGCTCGTGTTAAAGCTTTTTTGGATTGCAGAAGGTTTGGTCACAAAAAAATTGAAATCCTAATTGACAGTCAGCGAAAGTCTGAAGTATACAGACAAAGCAGCAAGTTAACAAAAACAGACAAGATTTTGCCCCTCATATTTATAGGGTTGTGAACTGCGCCGTTTTAGTGTTGAATGTGCTTCACTTCACTGTCTTAGCCCTGTTGTTTTTGCTGATGTATACTATCAATTTTTTGCTGATGTGAACAATCATATTTTTCCGGGTGCATCTTTTCGGATATAAACTGTAAAATTTTTGCGGATGTGAGCAATGATATTTTTGCGGGTGCAATTTTTCGGATGTAAACTATCAAATTTTTGAGGTGGTGAACTATCATATTTTTTCGGATGTGTATTATCATATTTTTGCGGATGTGAACTATCACATTTTGTGGATGTCAACTAACTGTTGAATGTGTTTTACTCCACTATCTTATCGCGAAACCTCGATATTTTTGCGGGTACATCACGAAATAACGTTGGTGCGTGTAACAAAGCCGCAACCATAAGCTGATCTTTTCGGGAGGGAAGATTGTATCTTGTTGTATTTTCGGGGCAAGGCAAACTGATTGTAACTTGTTGCTGTACCTAGCAAACAAATATGTTTTTTAAAATTTTTGGGGAGCCATTTCCCGGTTGTTCCAACTTGGTTGCGGAACCTGGAGTGCAGAACAATATGCATATTGTGTCATCAAACTCCGCGAAAGTGTTGATTGGAAAACGTTTACATGACTTCATAATATGTCATCACGAATATTCAGTAAAAATGAATACGTATGTCACTGTGAAGGCATTTCAAAGGGCTACACTGTCTCGGTTAACAAAATGTGGGTTTCTTCTTGTGACATTCAAAACCTGCCTAAAATTTTTGGCAATGTGCAAAGTTATGTAAAGGAGGCCTAATTCCTTTGCATCCACTAATTTATATTTTTTACAAGATTATTTTATGTGGGTCGAAGTGCAAACGCCATTAAATTGTAATTACATTTATGTTTGCTGATTGTTGTAATCCATAAAAAATCCTCACTCTTTTGCATTTGGTTTTATTTTGCAGTTTCGAAAAAACTTGGATAAAATCTTATGTTTTGACAACGACGGAGGAGCATTTGTAAGTTACTTTGAATATGGAAGGTAAGGCCTCGTTGGAAAACGAAATCCATGTTCCTTTGTAATGCTTCTTGTTTTGAACTTGAAATTTCTTTCATAGCATGCTGATCAAATTTGCATTACTGGTGAAGAGATCTTCCGATGTAAAACCTATAAAACTAGAAACACCACAGAAACAGAGGGTAAGTAGGTTTAGTTGCGAAATTGCATGTAGAATTTGTGTTGAGTGATCGTGAACAGTCATGAATCTAACGGAAATATCGCAATTCTTCATTCCCGGAAGAACAGGTTTCAAATAAACCATCTAAAAGGGACATGATTAGGTTCAAAAAATTGAAATATCTGGTTCTATCTCACTCCTAATTTTTTGAAAGCAGCATTGGCATGCATACAGCCACTTTATTTCTTATCAATAATTTTTCTTTCGCTTACCTAATTGATCACAGCCTTTGCACATTTTCACACCAGCCGATCTGAAACCTGGATAATTTGAGATTTTTGAAGATCTATCACATTTTTGTGGGTGTGTTAGAGAAACACAAAATAGTTAGAGAAACGCAAAATCAAAAGTATTTTTGGAAAAAAGCAACCTGTTTTCGAAACAATTCTTGAGTTTTTTTAGTTCTTGTGTATGTAGCTAAATGTCAAGGGGATATGCGTACCTGCAATCCATGCGTTATTTTCTCACACATTTTAATTTACAAAGAAACACAAATGAGACTCTCCAAAAATATCTAAAAATTAGCATTATGCAAGACGTGATTGGGACAGGATGTTTCGTATACGGACCAGAAAAATAAATGGACAGTTCGAGACAGATCCAGTATATTTCGCAGAGATTGAAATTTCAATGGCGGGGGCAAGAAATTGTATTGCTGGGTTGCCAATGCAACTACCTTGAATTTTGGTTGACACGTTTTTGGTTGAAAAAAGGTGATTTTTACGTACGGCAGCATTCTTTGCAAGCAAATGTGGTTTCTATAAATTTTCTTGCCAAGCTTTGCACGCCTACTTTGACCACTATGTTAAGAGTCATGTTAACTGATAAAGTCTGTCGAATTCGGATAAAAAGAGGCATTCGTTTAAATACTTTGCTGAGTTGCAATATTAGGCAGGCTGTAGAGTTCAACACTTTTACGTGCAGGAAAGTAAATATCTGTATCTTCAAGCACAACATTTCATTACTATTGTAATTCTAAAGTTTTCGTGTACAGCTCATCAGAAACAATATTTTTTCTATCGACAGGTGCAACAAGATCACCCATTGAATTCCTACATTACATTGCGCGACATTGATACTATTATCAACAGTCGTTTATGGAATTACAAATTTGCAAAGGTAAAATAACGGTAATTCCTAGACTTATCATCCTAAAACGTTTGTATATTCCATGAAATACATGCATTTGCTTATTCGTGAATTGTATTATTAGCTTGTTTGAGATTGCACTTTGTGTTTCTTCACAATTAAAGAGCGCATGCTGAATGAAATTTATTTAGCTGTACTGCCGATTCAAAGTTTTGAGTTTCATTGTTTTTTACCTTAGTTGGTCGGACGATCGGATATTAAAGTTTGTTACCACGGTTATAATGGCCAACTTGGAGTGTATTGTGAGTCGGAAACAACAAAGAAAATGTAAGTTGCTCAATCCTTTATTGAAGATCATGATACTTCTTTCTTGTTAACTCGAACGGTAATGTGCATTTGTCTCTTTTCTGTTGAGACATATACTAATCACCTTTACTGTCTCCAGCTATCTTCTCCATCCTCAACTGGTATCAAAGTCATCAAAAACTTCTGCGCAATCTCGACCTCAGAGATCACCAAAACATCGCCAAAAACATAAAAGCCAACCTTTGCCACAATTTCAAATACCGGTGTGTTACAGAATGTTATTTTTTCATTGGCACATAGTTAAAAATACAAATATTTTCTTATAAGCAACAGATTTTGAGTGAAAGGTAAATTTAAAAAACTTCGGTGTTATAACCATCACAAACTTTTTGAAATAACTATAACATAATCCATTAGCTTCGTGACAATATTTGCTGGGAATCACCAAGTGCCTGTGGATCTGTAAGCTCTGTACATATGAGTGCAAATAAAAGAACTAGAAAATAGCACTAAACGCTGCGGCTAGGTATGAGTTTATTCTGTAATATGACAAAATGTAGAAAATTTCTAAGCGCAACGATGCTGAACTCTATTTGGGATTAGTTCAACAATAGTCAAGCAAAAAAATTGTTGGAAAATGATGGTTGAACAGTTAGTGAAAAAGTATGTTTGGAAAATGTCTTAGTTGTCAAATTAATATTTCAGCTTTCTGAGTTGTTGACTTTTAGATAAGTGCGTTGACCTACATATTGTTCGTTATGCAGGAGAGTCTAAAGTCATTCCAACCATCTACTGCACTTTCCCGAACAACTGTGTGATAGCGCTCTCTCGTTAACGATTTCTGTAGGCGAGGGAGTGGCAAGCATTTTATTTGAAGTTAATATGGCGCATGTTCAGTGTCTTTCATGTATACCTATGTGGTAGCAGTAGTGTCGTACGACACCCGTTAGACATCTTGGTTGGTATCTTTCAACCAGTTATGAAAATATTTGACACATTCTTGGGTGTGTGACAGTCACCGCGTACGTGAGTGATAGGGCAATTCAGGATAAAGTGGTCAACTATGTGCAAACTGTCAACTGTTTATAAATGCAAATGTCCTGTGTGGTTAAACCTAGACTTGTAAGCAAACGGAACAGAAAAAAAATATTTAAAGCTGAAAAAGGCACAATCGCTTGGTTGTGTTGCAAAAATATATAAAGTAAACTTAAGACTGAGTTTAGCATATAAACGTCACTATGAAACAACCTGTTTCAAGTTCAGGAAACCGTTAGTTGAAGCGCTAAGAAAATTTACAATAGTTGTGTAACTACTGTAATCGCGCGGTAGAGTTTGTGTTACCGTATTGAAACTGAGCTTCCAGGCAGGTCATAATATATTTTTTCATATTTTTAAATTTTTTTCCAAACCTGAAACGGGTCGTGGTGTAGGAGACGGATTATACTTTCAGGCAAAAGCGAATTTATTACTGTTCAGTTACTGGAGATGCTTACAGGTTTATGAACTGATTTCATTTCCCCCAGTGGCAATGCTCAATTTTTTTCCTTAAGTTGAATTTCGTAAAGGTTGACTGGACGTTCGCAAAGCAACTTTACATATTCGGAAAAGGGCAGTTAATGGGCGAGTCAGAAGACTTCCAAGTTCAAACTAATTTTTTGGAATAGGGTTGGTTCGGAGGCACCTTTAGCCGAACGCAAAGAAAATAGTTTCAGACTATGATAAGTACGTTTTTCATTTCATGAATAAATTCATACACGCTGTTTTTCAGAATTGGGACAGTACCGACATAACTCTTGCTGCAAATGGTATGGAGGTTTTTCACGACTTGCGCATTCCACAAGATTTTTTTCTTGTAAGTCAATTGTTTTAATGATTGCCTTAATCTGTTTTCTGACAGCTTTTCGTGGTCGACTGAATAGAAAAACATCCTCAAAGTTGTGATTTTGATTACGCATTACCAAATAAATATGCTACACTGTTGTTGAAAATGGTTGTTTCTAAAAGCAGAATATGTCCCGCTGCCCAACCCCCCATAGTACTTTACTCCTTACACCCGTTTACTTTTGAACACTGACAAATACAGAAAGTGTCTTTCACGTATTAGGAGTTTTCTTAGTTCATTCGCTTGCCTGAAAATATTCTATCAAATTATTTCTTACTCGTTCATCATGTAATCGTATTTTGTAGGATGTTCTTTCTGATCATATTTCACTTCTAAAAAAGTTATGGAATATAGCGTGTATGTCTTGTCCCACTGCATTCGAACCTTTCGCTTCTGGAATTTGTTGCAATGAACTTTCGTTGTACAGCAATTTCTAAGAAACCGTTGTTCATTTTGCAGAGTCTGTGCAAACCTGGAAAGATACTCGGATTTCAGAACCAAGCAGTAGCAGTCGTCGAACTACAAGGACAAATGTACATATAATAAGCTAGCTTTTCATTCTAAACATAGCTTGTTCCAAAGAAATCTGAGGCCTGTGTATAAAAGGTTAGCTGAAATTGAAATTAGGGCACGTATAAGAAATTCCATTATTATCTGGGATTCTCAAATACTTATTCAAAAATATCACACCTTTGACAGTATATTGCAAAAGCACTATATCCAAGTGCACAGCATATGATTTCAAAGGAAATTTCGTTTCAGGATCATCGGTCTCTAATGGTTTCACATCAACTATCAATACGCTTGTTTTACCACTAATGCCTATGATAATAATATTAACAATGTATTTTAGCCCGCAGACACGAAGTCCACAGTACAAGCACACACTGTCTGCAAAACGCAGGTTGATAAAAACAGATACAAAAAACGTTTTACAACGACGTTGGAGGTAGAACCACAGGGTTGCAGACACTTGCTTAACACTATTGTTCGCTTAATCGTAACACTTGGTGCAACACTACTTGCAGAGTAGGGCGCTACGTTCTAAGCTGGTCAAGGCCAGATAAAGTACGAATATGTTATGGCATGACACGCCCTCAAACGAACAAACACTGCAATGTCCGAGCACGCAGTCCCAAAGAAAAAAGCGATTGTAGTGTTCAAAGAATAAGGACGAATATAAATAATCTGACCGCATGAAAGCACGCAACCATAAGTTGTTAGACTTTCTGCATCTTTCGAGAAAGAAGTACACATTTTTTTCGGATTAATGCCTCAAATATAGGAGTGTTACATTGAACCTGATGACCACTAACACTCGTTCTCTAGGAGAGGTTGTACACAGCTCTGTATCCAAAATTATAGGCTACACGTAATATCTGCATGCTTGACTTTCTGAAATTGCATCATAATGATGATGCATACATGGGCGTATAAAAGGAGCGAAAAGGTACTTATTTACTGCATTTGAACATCAGGATAATTAGGCTCGCAGCTTGTTTGCTGCACAATATTGATATTGCAGTTGACTCTCATTGTCTTTGTCATCTGAGAGCACAGTTACCAGTACAATTCCCAGATATTTGTAGAGATTAACAGATTTTGCATTTTGACCACCCTGTGTGAGTAATGGGATGACCGTGCTTTTTGCACTCTTAGCCTTAACGTCATGCAAGTAGTTTTGCTGCAGTTGAAAATAATTCCACGCGATTCTGCATAAGCCTGACACACATCAAGTATACTTTGCAACCTTCATAAACTTGGACAAAAAACGCAAACATCGTCAGCAAACATCAAGTGATTTAATAAGACTTCATCAGTATAACACCCTGCTTTAATGTTGTTTAGTTCGGTGCATAAATCATCTAAATATGCAGCAAACAAGTATGGACTCAATACCCACCTTTGTCTAACCCCATTAGTAACATGAAACGGTTCAGACAAATGTTTACCCCATTTCATTTGCATCGTTTGTTCCTTGTACCAATGTTTAAGTAGGCGCACAAAACACCATCCTTTGAATCAATTCCTCAAATAATTTCATGTGTAGTACTCGATCGAATGCTTTCGAGGCATCTAAAAAATCAGCATGCATTGATGAACCATGAGTTACAAAGTATGAGGCAGTTTGCTTCAACACAAATATACATTAATCAGTCCCATATCCAGACTTAAAACCAAATTGATTGTCTGTGATTCCAAGGAAAGGAGAGATGCCAGATAATATGAAGTGTTGAAGTATCTTTGACACCACTGTGGCAACTGCCACAGGTCTGCAATTTGATCTGTCAGTCGTATTCACATTCTTGTTTTTGCATATTCTTGTGTTTAAGCAGGAATTGGGTCCAAAACCGTGAACAATGCACATATGAAATAGTAAACTGAGAGAGCAGGTAGGTCTCCTTGCAGTCTGTGCTATGTTCCACAAACTCTGCAGACTCATTGGCAGACTTACCAGAGTTCAATATTCCCTTGAAATAGTTTTTCCACATTTTAACATTCTCTGAACCACCATAAATCCACCCACCAATGTTGGTAGTGATGGAGATCTGGTTTTGTTTTTGACCTTCTGCCAAAATGTTTTATTGTTTTTATCAGCCTGTAAAAACCTCTTGGTAAACTTTCGCCTGTAGCTTCTGGTTGTGATTTTTGTTGTATAGCTTTCATATTTTTATTATTTTCCTAAATGTTCTGCGAAGTGATTTACAAAAACAAAGCCAACGATCTGAGCTTTCCAGTCAATGCAACATTATTTCTGCTTAACAGACTTTTGCCATGGGGAAATGATTTTTTTGAGTTTATCTCGGAATGAAAGCATATGATGAAAACATTCAAAACAACCAGTGAAGTTTTTTTGAGAAAATGGACAATTGCTACTTAGCTCCTCTGCATGCTTTGCAAATATAGATTGAAGCTTTGCTATCGACGCATGCAGCTTTAGCATGTTTGATAGCTTGTAACACAAATGCAACCGTTTACTCTGATATCAACATAATTTTTCCCAAGTGAACTACCTGGGATAACCTCCTGTTTGCCAAAGACTTTAAAAAATCTCAGCTTGAGTTGATAGCAAAAATAAACATGATAAGCTTTCTGCCTTTCCAATTAGTTGAATCAAAGTTTATTAGAAAAAATATGTAAGGGTTGGTACGAAGCTTGTATTGTAAATTTGGATAATGATGCAAAAATAAAAAACAACCATTCTGAGATATCAAAACATTTCAAAGTTACAATGATACATGTCAACGCATTTAAAAGACAATCATTTGATTGCTCAAAAAGTAATGCATTGCAACGCAAAGAAACCTTGATGACAACGGTTTAAGTACAACCAGTGGCGTAGCAAGACCTAGTGCCGCCCAAGGCCGACCATAATAGTGCCGCCCTTTCCACTCCTCAAATTAGCGTACAAGAATTTAAAGCGAAAGGTCATATTTCGTGCCTATTTAAAGATATACAGATGAACGAAGCATCTTGAAGATCACAATCAAACACTCACAAACTGAAATGTGTCTTGCGTTTCGTTGTCGATTATGAGTCTTGCTTTTTCTGCTTGTCGCCACCTTCCTTATCGTTACTTTTTTGCTTTCTTTACATACACATATACAAACCCGACATGTTTCGTCATATTTTCTTTCCTGTTGGTTCTTAGTTTGCAGTAAGCCCACTGCATGGCTTTTTTGAAGTTTACTCATTCCAGGGGATCAAACAAAAAAATAAAAGAATGTGACAGCGGCATACCTACTTTGCAGATGTAAACATTTATGTATGTTAATATTTAGTGTAGTATTCCCATCTTTAGCTAAATGAAGTATATATACTGCATGTAGTAATATATAATAATAAATCTGATAATACAATCTTAGTGATATAAAGAACGTTTCACTTTTCATTTCACGTTTCAGTATTGGTTTAATTTTCTTAGGATATATAAAAGGTTTCAAACGTCAACTCTGTCAACACTTGCGCGGGGCACTCCACAGGTGCGGGAGTCATTTTCAAAAAATATCTTAATCACGTTTGAAACCGAGTATGGTTGAAAAGGGCTGCTTGCAGTCTGCATCGTGACCAGCGCAAGTTGGTCTCTAGCTGTTGGGCTTCTTCCAGTTTCACGTGCATAGTGTGATTCCTTTCCTTTTTCGTTACCAACAGAACCATTGCCAGAAGGTCTTTACGTTTGTGCAGGGGGGCTTGAGATTCCAAAATTTGACAAAAAATCCATTGATTTGTAGTGTTTCAAATTTCAATTTTGGGGCTTGGAGCTTTGTTTGGTGAGGCTAAGTCCACCAAAGTCCCCATGGCGACGGGAATGGTTACCAACAAACGTCTGTTTCGAAACCTGTATTACCAAACCATGGCAGGTGGGACATAGGCCTTTTTACTCAGCAGTGACTGCAAAGTCTTTAGTTCGACGGTATTTGTGTTCAACAACTTTATTCAGTGCAGCCATTGCCAAGTCGTACAACTGTTTCGCTCAACACCCCTTTCAACAAATGTTGTCACCACAATCATATCTAAACACATCGTTGACTCTTCCGTTAGGTTTGCAGACTAAGGTTCTCACCTCAAATTCATGAAAAGGAGAGCAGCACCTTTTCTAAGTTTTTCTTGTTGAAATGAATTTTTCTATGACTACAAATGTGCAGTATACCGTTGAACATAAGAGACTTTTACGAAACTCACACTGCCTATCAGCTAGCTCTGATTCACTCGATTCTTGCAGTTCAAACGGACAATCTGAGCTCGTCAAAGTAACACACCTACTGCACTACCCCGCTTCAAGAACGCCATTTTCCGACACCTTTGCGTCATGCAGAAAAAGAGCAGCTCTGCTAAAACTGAGCTACGTTCCCTCTTCAGAGTTCTTCACTTCAACCGCCAGAAATTAATGTTGATAAGCCCAGTTAACAACTATGCTACAGCTTGTGGCACTCATTGAAAATATCCCACTGAACATTGAAAAATAGCATGACATGTGCCAAGAAACGATTTTATAATTTTGGTGACAGAGATTAGGGGCAGGCCAACGCCTGAAATACGCCTCTTAACTTCTCACCGCAGTTAAGGTGAACGCTCTTGCCCAAGCAGCGCTACGGTGATTCAGTTAGTGGCCGTGGATCGAACATCCAGCCTTATGACTGAGAGGCGGACACTCTACTATTGAGCTAACGCCGCCCCAGAGAAATGTTAGTCGCCAATGCCTAGGAGTCAGGCAGGGGCAAATCCAGCCTGTACGGTGAAGGGGTGGGGCGATTTCAGTAATATTTCGTAGTCAAGTCTCATAATATGGCAAAAGCTGTTTTCTAAATTGTAAAAAATATGGTGAATAAAGTTACTTTTGTAGGTTTTAGTGGGGCTATCGCCGTAGTGTCGACCCCCTGGATCCGGCCCTGGTGTCAGATGATCTTAGGATGTGCTTTTGTGTCGTTACTGAAGAATCAACGATAAGAGAAAAAGGATTAAGCTAGCGTTGACTATTTACCGTGATTTCATGCAGCGCTTTTTAAATCAGATTTTGAGAGGATGGGAAATATAAAACGTGAACTACAGGAGCCCTAATGTTTGCTAGTCTGCGGTCGAATGTCATCTCTTTTCTTTGTTCAAAGGCCTTTTGACTGAAGTGGAGGAAATATCTTTGTCGGGAGAGGAAGGTTTATGCACTGGGGCACAATTGCCCCACAATTATGTGTGCTAAAAAAGCCCTAATTTCAGGACATACACTGGGGCTGTTTAGCGCTTTGGATTTGACACAGACTTTTGAGTAAACATTCCACAGCCACATGTGTTTTTATAGGCTAGGCCACCAGTCTATAGGGCTTCCAAACACAAAAACTGAAAAGATTTGAAAAGAACTTCTAAAACTTTCAAATAATAAAGAAGAGTTAGAACTTTTAAACTCCTTCAAAAATGAATTTTTATCAGCAAAGTGCCGACTCTCAAAAGGTGCCACCTGGGACCCTGGGTCCACAGGCCCCCCCTAGCTACGGCACTGAGTACAACTTCTATTATTAACTTTACTACTATTAGTACGGGATTTCCTCGATTTTGCATTTTGGCGTACAATATTGGCTGCTGTTGTTCACTTTTACAGAGCCTAGATTCCAATAAAAATGAATCATAAATCAAGAGGTTGGTGGCAGTGATTTTCCTGAAATGTAACTGCCTTTGTTTACAAGAAAAAATTTAATGTCAACAAATTTATCAAAGAGACTTCATATAGGCTTTGCGTTTGCTTTTTCCAGGGGATGCGAGTTTTTTGTTTCACTCCTTATTTTATTTTTTGATGGAAGGCTAAGGTATTACCTTATCATGTAGACTTCTCCTACCGATTAATCTCCTGGCACTGTTCGATCGCAAGCATCCAATCTATATAGAGTTCAAGAAGCAGGCCAACGCAAGTGAAAAACTGAAGGTATGATGTTGTAAACTTCTTGTAGCTACTGTCTCATCAAAATTTTCTTATTTTGCTTTAAACAAGATAACAAATTGACAAAAACGAGAAATGTTGTATGTGTTTTGAAAAACGGTTGCATCACAGTATGCTTGACAAGGCATTTTGCGAAGAACAAAACATGGTTTGAAAAAAACTACCTGGAGGTTCCATAAACGATATCTTTCATATAACACGTAACACAGTAACCACTGATTTCATGAGTTAATAATGCTATGTCAAGGATTTTTGTTGAATTTGAAAGATGATGGACACGTTGTTTTTTTTTAAATAAATAATATGCTTTTGATCAACACAATTGTTTTTGGGTAGTTATGCTTTCAATGAAACCATGCAAAAGTCACGAGGTTTATTCTGTTTCTATCTTACGCAACTCAAGTATAGTACGTCACTATGTGTTTGTTTTTTGAAACAGGTTGGAGATATCGTGATTCTTGATGTTGGAGTTTTCACCCTAGTGCAAGAAGTATTGTCTGAAACGCATTTACCTCAGGACACTATCCAGGTAATTTCGCGCAATAAACATTTCATACGAAGGTTTGTTTTACTTTTGGGAATTAGCCTAGTAATAACCATTTTTTCAATTCTGGAAGATGACCTTCAGAGAGATAATGCTTGTTTCCGCTACATTGTGGCATCCCAATTCTAATTTTATATGACGGTTAACTTTACAGTACTACAAGTAAGCTTAGTGAAAAAATCGCCGAATATTAAATAAATTCAATAATGTTGACTCAGCAAAAATGCGTCATAGTAATTGTTGCATTTATCCAAAGTACAAACACCCGTGACTGCAATGATGTAAGCTATTTTGGTAATCGTTATTGTGACTTAGAAAACAATCATTTTAGATGAAAGCTATTGTTCCATTTTTGGAATAATGGATCAAACTGGTATCACAATTGAACCTTACGAGAACACTTTATATTAGAAAATCTGTACTAGACTGATCTCCAGCAAGTACAAAACTAATTATGTCAATGCGAACAAACACACGGCATCGAATGAAAGATTTATTTAAACATTGCTGTTTATGACAAGCTGTAAAGCATTTCACATGCAGTATAACATTACTGCACAATCGTGGCATTTCTTCAAAGTGTTTCTGCTATACACATTACATCGCTCTTTTTTCTGCTGGCACAGGGTGATATAAACCAGCCTTTTTGCTGACAATTCTTTTTCGACGGAGCCCACAGGAACACACTGCGGATGCTTTCAGCAGTCCAGCTGTAACTGACCGTGTAAACCCAAGAAGATCTTGTTTCGTGTTGCAGTCAGCCGTATCATGCTATCTCCAAGCTGCAATCGTCACCATTCTGACACAGTTCAAACACAGAGGCCAGTTCCACATTTCCGTTGAATTATTGGTCAAACCAACAAACCTTTCGAGCAAATCTACACGTGCAATCTCCTACTTATATTAATGAAAAATTTGTACTACGCACTTTTTTCTTTCCCTGTTTACTACAACATTTTACCATTTTCATTGGGTCTACGTTAATGCGTATGGTGCCGATGTAAACAATTTTGTTTTCTTGAAGGGGGAATGGATACACAGGAATCAGAACCTCAATCATTAATACCATGTTATTTTTCTTTTACAACGTTTGCTGTTTGCAATGGAGAGTTACATGTGTGGATGTTCCACTAATAATTTCAAGTGCACTAACGTTTTTCTCCTGTAAATTCCGAAGCAGATGGTACGAGAGCAATTTCCTCCTAAACGTATGCTTTTTCAGGCAATGACATCTAAAGGCACAATTGTAGCTTTTAATGATGACACAGATGAAGCAATTATCAAGTACAATGACAAAACCTTTTTTGCCGTGCCATCGGAATTTATTACAACGAGCAACCGCTATTTGGAAAAATCTTCTTCACGTAATCAAAGACCTCAGGAACCTATCGATGATGTGAGTAATGTTTGGTCGGAGGGGTTAGTTTACAAAAATCTCTTCCTTTTGCTTCTATTGTTGAAGACAATGACACGAAGTTGTTAGTTGCGCATGAAAACAAGCATGGCAAGAAGATTAAGTCTTGTATCTAGCGTTACTTGATTTCAAATCAGTATTTTGTTCGTATAGGCCTCCTCAACCTAAGGAATCCTGGCGGATTCCAAAATTCACCTAAAAACTTTTCGGATACAGTTACCTATGTAAACAAAAATGTCGTGGAGCAGGACAGAGTGAACGGTGCTGTTTTGAAAAATAAAACACTACATGCTTCGGAGTGTCGCTACATTTGGCTTTTACTGCTTCAGCATTATGTGCGATATGAACAGTAAAGGTAGTATTTTGAAACTTAAAACTACAAAATGCTTTCGTGTAAAATGCTTTAGGATTTAAAAAACCCTTGAGCTAAACCGTAGGTACAAAGTAATGCATAGCTATTTATTGTGTTTCAAAATTGAGTTGTGCAATCTCAGCTTCTTGCTTTCAATTTACTTACCCTTTTGTTTGTTTTATTTTAGGGAACCACAACAACTCAGAGACTATCAAATGCATGTCTATCTACAAGTGAGCTAAATCTGGTCACAAACATCATGAAGATTGTGGAGGAATTTCTAGAGGGTATTTTGTTTTGGCAAGATGCCAAAAAAAGTTTTTGATGCAAAAAAAAAAAGTTTTTTTGATCCACCAAATGTTTCCAATTTATGGAAATATGTCTAATTTCACCCAAATTTGAATGAAGCTTTATATTCTCTCCAAAATTGAATGAAGTTGTTAGTCTTTTCCCAAATGCTTCGAATTTACCCAAATGTTTCTAAATATATCCGAAACTTGGGTGAAGCTTTCCATTTTGTCCAAATTTATTTTTGGGCTATTGGAATTTATCTAAATGATTACAGTTTACTGAAATGTGAATGGCGCTTTTTTGCCCAAACGTTGAAATTTTTTTCCAAACAATAACTAACTTTCCAGCGTTCGCATCCCTTGCATCCCCATGCCATATGTTTATGCTTGCGTGAGGACAGTTTTCATGCAATTTCCATGCATCACCGTTCATGTCCAGCCTCACATTTGCTTCACGTGCAGTAGCATGTTGGTTCGTGACGTCAGTGGTACACCGGATAATGTTTTTCGTATTCAACAAAACCATCCAGAAATATTCTCGAAGTTGCTCTGGAATATTTTGTGTGACTTGTCGATTCTGGTATTAATTCCAACAAAAACACTAATGTTCATGCAATCCTTTACCACATCCTTTGCGGTTTTCACCTACACCAGGGATCGAGAACCTATGGCTCGCGAGCCAGATGTGGCTCTTTCGATGACGGCATCTGGCTCGCTTGATATTTTCTTAACACGATTGTTACGAATGAAACTTTTTCTGTAACTTTCCATCTACCAGGCTACAAAGCCATCAGCAACACCATGCAGGGCCAGAAGTCGCATTAACAGTAAGAAGCATGTCATTAAAGAGAAAATTCAGACATTTGCCATTGTTTAAATTGTTGATTTTGCTTAAAAATGCACACTTTAGCTAGCGCGTTAGTTGCATTAAGTGTTGAAAAATATTATACGGCTCCCACGGAAATACAATTACAAATATTAAGGTTTCATGGCTCCCTGAGCCAAACAGGTTCCCGACCCCTGATCAACTTTCATAGTCAGATTCACAAGCGTACAACATATTTGCAAGATCATTCTTGGTTTTTAATAAATGTTTGCTTCTTTTTTTATGTCCCTTTGGTTTATTAGAAAGGCATTTGTTAAACATCACATTCTTTGTCTTTTCAGGATCGTGTACTATGAAGGAAATTGAAAAACAAAACACAGTGTTAATTTTGACAATTCTTGCATCAGAGGCTAAAAATCAACTGCATTTTGGTCAACTTGCAGGTGCGTGAGCGACGATTGAGTACTTTTTACAAAGAATCTATTCCTTCATACAACTTTTGTTGAAGTACCGTTTATCATTTGGAATCCATACAAAAAACTTACTAATTTTCATTGCATTCACCTCATGCTCCAGAAAGATATGTTTAAAGAAGTTCTTTTAGCAAATGGGATGTGTCAAATTGTTTGAAAATGTGGCTGTTGCATTCTGTCATGTCGAGAGCAATGGTAAGTCGTCATTTTGTAAAGTTTTTGAAAATCCTTATTGTACATTTAAGCAGCTTGCAGGTGAGGCTACGGTGCCATACGGTGTCGAGAGCTGCTGTGAGGTCGACAAACACAGCTCCGGCTTTCTTTTTAGCTGAAAAGCTATCCTCGATGTCCTGTGTCAACAGGGTGACCTGGTCTGCGGTCGACCTCACTTGTCGAAAGCCTGCTCCTGTGGGAGCAGTGGTTCGATGATTGTTTCGACACGAGCGTAGATGACTTTCCACGATGAGTGTAAGCAAGGAATCGATCAGCAAATTTTTAACAGGAAATCTAAACCAAAGCTTGACTTGCGCAGATTTTGGCATTTACGTCGCGACTTGTGTGATATGTCATGAACAGTATGTTGGTCAAACTAGCAACAAATTTTCCAAAAGATGGTCATCGCATCGCAGTAATTGGAACAAACAAGATTGTAAAACTGACCGTGACAAGGACCAGATGGCCTTGTCGCGGCATTATTCAGAAAACCACGGCACTATAAACAAGCCACCTCTGCACGAAGCATACACCGTTACTTTTGTCGAACAACCAAGTTGTCACTCTCTGGATATCTTTGAAAATAAATGGTATCACCTAATTGACGCGCAAATCAACATTCAGAACATGATCCTCCCCCATGTGAAATAATTATTACGATGCTTTGTGTTGTTTGACTCAATCCGATGTTGTCTTCCGCTTTG
>Ga0210059_1007689_pt1 | contig 17082 bp, 15 predicted proteins | sample Ectturendosymbi2_FD_188042 | JGI IMG/M metagenome (GOLD analysis project Ga0210059, IMG submission 188042) | Ecteinascidia turbinata endosymbiont from Florida, USA - Sample 2 (SPAdes) (version 2) | ecosystem: Host-associated > Tunicates > Ascidians > Unclassified | place: Key West, Florida...
CTTAATGCATATTTGAACTCTTTTTTACTTTCTTTCATGATGTCAAATAGAGGTCCACTTTTGGGTTTATGATTGTCAATCCAGTATAAGTATGCTTGTCGGGCAGCCTTGTGCTTTTCTCTCACATCCTTGTTCCACCCAGGAACATTATGCTTTTGTTTTGGACTGTTAGTTAACACTTCACTTGCTGCTCGTTTGAGTGCCTCTACTATGTTATTGTAAAATTTTTCTAGCATGTCAATGTGTTTTTGTTTTTTGCACATAGGATTGTCACATGAGGTAAGTTCTTCAAATAAGGGTATTTTTGAGAGCCAGATCTTGCTAGCCTGTTGATATTTCAGTTTTTGTTGCTGTGTGACTTTGTTCCCGTTCATATTTTTTTCATGCTGTGTCTTGTTATCACAAAGTAGGTTTTGAGGTATTGCTGCAGTTTTTATGGTTGCAGCTACTGGCCTGTGGTCAGAGAGAATGAATTGGTGTAATATTTCAATGTTTTGGATAGAGTCATGAGCAGATTTTGATGAAACTACATGGTCCAGCCAGCTGCATGTTCCATAGTATCACTAACATAGATGAATGAATCAACTGGAAGAATGATTTTATCTGATATTTTCAATTCATTTTCCAAGCAGAATTGGGATAACAATTCACCAAAATTGTTATTAGGGCAAGTATTGACGTCCCCAACTATGAATGTTATAGCTAACCATTTTCTGTGCTCCTGCATTGTATGATTGTGCCTATGATAAGGACAGTGTGTCTGAAATGAAATATTATTATTATTATAAAGTATATTGGTCTAAAAACTGGTCTGATATTTCTGAAAATTTGAAATCGCTTTTGCTTTATTCATTTGGAAAACAATATAAAAATGGCCTGCTATCTTGCCAGAATTCCTGTTGATTTTCATTTTATATACTTGTCACTTTCTGAAATATTGTGTTGATGACCCTTTTCCCTCCTATCATTTACCTCTACAGTTGGGTTGCTCGCCCCACCCCCGGTACAAAGGCATGCTTTTCCCCACTGTTTTTGCTGTTATTGTTTTTTTGCTCATTTTACCTTGCATTGATTCGATGCATTTTGTTATTTTTTTACTACTTGTGAAATGTCTTCAATTAAAAATTTCACGATTACATTTGTCATGAAACATCTTCTGAACTATCACGAAACCCATTTGCATGATTTGATGTAAGTATATTTTCAGACAACATATGATATGAATTAATGCAACAAATGAAATTACTGATCTGTAAGGATCAAGTATGGGAAAAAATAAAAAACACATTGATTATTTATTGAGATGTTCATGCAGTCAGTAAACCAGCAGTATAACTAGAGGTTTGAGCTAGAGGAGAAACTTAGCTGAAACAGGCCCATTGGCCTCTGTAAGGGACCTACTAGTCACTCAGAGAAAAACATAAGAAATGATGGTGAATCCGTGTGTGGATGGCTATACTAAAACCCCAAATCAACTGAAAATGCTCCCATCAGTTACTCGATTGCAACAAGCACTTTAAATCTTGATTAAACAAAAATAATTAATCAATGTTTAAAATCTTTCTTACAGTTGATAAACATCAATGCTTCAAGTCTTTTGTAAGGCAAGTGACATCTATCAGGTGTGCACATTTGTCCAGTAACGCTGAAAATTCATTTCTTAGCTATTTCTTCTAACTCCTGGTTATGATCGTCTGTAAGTCAGCATAACATTGGACAGCCTTTAATTTGAAATGAAATGAACAGTGATGCCAATACTGCTGCGCATCTGTCTATGGACTAAAAGTCAATGGTCAACAAAACCTCACAGGTTTTGTTTAGTTTTTTTTACCAGTATCTGGTAGATCATGGTTGACATGCTTGTTACCAATGTTGTGGAAGGTACTTTCAACTTGGATTGAACTACCTTATTCCTCTGAAAAAAAATTAAGTTACTGTATATAAATTACTGCACTAATTATATGCATAGCCTACTCCAGCTCTTACCTTCTTAAGTTCACTCTGAATATGAATAAAATGCACACCTCTCATAATTCCCTGCTACTCAGTTGCTGAAATATCAACCTGTTTTTAAGAAAAGCTCGTATTTTTGTTTCTACGTCTCACTAGACTAGATTCACTATCTCTGGTGGCCAACAGGAAGGCTAACTAGACCAAAGTGAGACTATAGATACAAACGTTGTGCTTGCCCCTGGATTGTCTGGATTTAAAGCACACAGACAGGTAAATAGTCTCCGCTGAAACATAACATTAAAAAAGGATGATAAAGGAGGAAACCCTGTCACCAAACCACGATTCACCGCACGCTGATGTAAGGTGAAGATTTCTAAGTTTAATTGCATAAGTAATCGTCGATTGCGATTAAATTGGCTATGTAAACGATTAAATTTCATTTTTGGTCTGTTCAATCGATTACGATTACTCAAAAAACTGTAATCGATTATAATTGACGATTATGATTACCCCATGTCTGACTTTTTGTGATTCAACATGTAAGCACATGATTAAACTGTGAAACCTGAAGCTTCTGATGTATTTATATTCTTATAAACCTAACATAAATTTGCAATCTTTGATGTTAATTTTTCCTCTTGCTGCATTCATGTGATTTCGTGATTTGAGTCAGAAAAATGCACGAATAAACCATATTTTGCCATCAGAGCAAAACACTGCTGGGGCTATTTTTCCATTAGGCGAACCTGATTGGTTTAATTGGTCATGTGACAAGGTTGGTACGCTTGGATTAGTGTAACCCTAAATCTAACTCTGGACCAGGAATCTCAAACACGTGGCCATGGCCACATGTAGACCCATAAGGGCATGGGGCATTCCATGTCAAATGAACCAAAAAAAAAGAAAAACCAAGGCATCACCTCAGATCTTCCTGAAATATAATAAACAGAAAAAACTTTTTCATGCTGATTCCAACAAACAAAATTTTTTGAAGTTGGTTAAGGTTTTGCACAGTTATGGTCCATACAAAATGACTACTTTTTGTAGTCAATGAAGCGTAAAGACTAGCAAGAAAGTCATCAACTAAATTTCAAACTAAGTCATTCTCACTGTAATCATTTAATTGTTGTTAAGACTTGACAAGAGGTCTCAAGTATCTTGCCTTCACTTGTGAAGAAAAATTTCAAAAAATCCATGAGCTTACCCCAATTTTGGTGTAAATAAAATGGGTAGTCATCAAAATCACTCATGTGTGACATAAAATTTGAATGGTAATACTTGATAAGCACATGCAGCTCCCCAGAGTAAAAATGAGTATGAAAATAAACGAAAAAAATTTGCTTTGAATTATGTGTTTATACCTCTATGAACATTTCCTTGACCCAAAAGTAGCATTTATACACTGCCACTGCTTATGTGTTTTGTTTTATAATTACAAAATATACTTAACAGGTTGAGAACTGATCATGCTGTTTTTACATTTTTTAGGAAAGAAGTAAAAACAATTAGCAAATTGACTTATGTATCTGAATTGCGTGCATTTAGATAATTTTTTATTATGCACATTTTTTTTTCTTCTACTGTGTTCGTTGTCAATCACTTTTGAAGAAAAGCAAGCAACTAAGAACAAATTATCAAAATGAATGGCAATAGTTCCAGTGTCAATGATGCCCAAGTGACTTCTAGTTCAAAGAAACTTAGATCCAGAAAAGCCTCACTGAAGCGCCATCCTTTTCCATGGTTTGGGATAGACATTGGTGGAACTTTAGTGAAATTGGTGTATTTTGAACCACTGTATTTTACACAAGATGAAGAACAACAAGAAAAAGAATCTCTTAAAACCATACGAAAATATTTGACGTCTAATACAGCATATGGTGGTACAGGTGTCCGTGATTCTCATTTGGAATTAAAGGTAAGATGTCAGTGTTTTTCCAGTCTTGTAAACAATCTTTATTTATTTACAAGCTTTGGTGACCAGCACAGGCTATAAAATTGTTTTGATATGAGATCTCAGAACCAACCACCAATAACTAGAACAACAAATGAAAACAACAAGACAATAAAAATAGTGAAGAATGCAATGCCAACAGTTCATGTTGCAGGTTTTTGACTTTTTTTCTCTAACTTGTTCTGCAGTCAGTATTGAAGTGGCTGGGTTTGATTTGCAGTGCGTGTCAAAATCTTGGTTCAATAATGAACTAAAATTACAGCAAATTTGTTGTGTAACATTCAGCTGGTGCAACTTGTTCTTCAGTTGTGTATTTGTTTTCAAATTGTTCACTAATTGGCAGCAGTGCTTTCTTTAAGTATATAATGCTTGTTAATGATCTTAACTCAATATCTATGTGGTAAAACGAAGAGGGTTTGACTTTTAAATGTAGAAAATGTACCATATATTTAAGCCAAGATTTTTGTATTTGTGCCAGTTCTTTGTTAAGGTAGAATTTGTTATCACTTTGTAAAAGTGTACATTTCTTTTATTCATGTACCCTAATAAAGTTGCCACAACCACTTCTGAATCAGAAATCTGACAGGTAATGTGAATATCATCATTAGCAGTCAAGAAACTGAAGAGCTATTTGCTATAAAACAAAAAATGAAGAAATCTTGGCTTGTAAAATATTTTCTCAAAGCATTCTTACTTTCACATTTAACGTTTTCATGTGAAATGATCATGGGAAGACCAGGGTTGTGGAGCTGGAGTTGCAAGGAGTAGGAGGTTTTTGGGTGCAGTCAGACTTCCAAGAACACTTGAGGTCGAAGTCGGATTTTTTTTATCTGTCTCTGACTCTGGACGTCCAATTGAATTATTTTTTCATCGCACTCCTAAGTTAGAAAGCCTAACTCATACACACGCCTGTTGAAATGATACAATTTCTTTTGGAACTTTCATTTTACAGAAAGTTCTTGCTGTGCACTGCGATTTTCATTGATTGCTAGTAGCTACAAAGCTGTTGACAGCTAAACTTCATTCACTTCATGTTAAGGAGGCGGATTCGGAAATTTTGGAAGCTGTGAGCTGGAGTCAGACATTTAACCTCCGAATCTGCAATCCTGGGAAGATTTCTGGAAATTTTTATTTAAGTTTTTGTTCCTGCAGTATGTGAAAAATGCACTTCTCAAATTATATGTCACTTAGAAAAACCTGTATTGCGCTATATACAAAAATCAAAGGGAATTGTATATTCATACTGCAAAATAGCAACTTCTTATTTGTGACCCTATGCCATACTACAACTTCCTAAGCTGGATTTTTAAGTTATGCATATCAAATTTTTGCAATTATCAGAGAAACTTAGTGTCTCTTGTGTCTCTACAATGTTTCACCTGGTTCGAAGACCTACCCTGTGATGCATTCTGTTTAAGTATTTTTGTACCTATGTATTTTTGGACAGTCTCTTTGTTGTGGACTGTGTGCCTGAGCTAAACATGTAAATAAAAAATGTAAAGAATTCCAGCAATGCCATCAGAACGAAGCACAGGCTGAAGCTGTTCCACAAAGTCATTTTATGCATCCCTACTACCACTCAGTTTAGTTTGGTCACACATATTTTATTGAATTTTGAACATGATTAAAATAAAGTAGGCTCATGTATTTCATGCAGAGTCATGTAGCTTCTGTTTTTGTGATTTTCTTCATATCGTGTTTTTTTCACTTGCTGTCAGTTCCCGCTTCATGTTTTTTTCACTGGTAGCTTTTTTATCTATGATCTGACATTGGCGTTGTCTTGAAACCTATCATAAATCTCACAAAGTTTTCAGCAACCTGGATAATGAGGTTGAAGCATGTGCGTTGTGTGATGTACCAACCTTTTTGTGTTGCCTTATTAATCATTTTGTAACCTTGAAGATTGTCTACATGCGTTCTTCTTGTGCATTGCATGCCACTAATTCATGAATTCAGTGCATTTGCGACTTGATTAATTTTTTTGCTTCTTTGTCACGGCTACCGTTTTGACGCCCAAACATAAAATACAGTGTATTATGCGGCACGTTGTGAAAAAAGTCTAGCGATCCTGCCCTGCAGCAAATTCTCATCCTCACACATTGCAGGTCTGTTTGACTGCTCAGCCCTTGACACTGGAGAAGCATTTTGCTGGTGTGATATTTATGTTGAAAAAGCTACTCTGTCTTGAATTCTCTCTCACAAGAGCACTGGTTGTTTGTGGGTAACTTTTGCCATGATTAAATATATCGGCTGCGTCCGCAATATCTAGTATCTGGACCTTGTGCTTATCAGCGTAAAATGGTGAGTTCCTCCTCCCTCTTATTTTCACTATTGCATCATTAATTTTTATGGCAGAACATCGAACTTCAAGGATACAAAGGAAACCTTCACTTTATTCGGTTTCCTACTGAACAAATGGACAACTTCGTGAAAATGGCCCAAGAAAAGCAGTTCGCCACGTTGCTGGATACGATGTATGCGACCGGCGGTGGCGCTTACAAGTTTGAAGAGTCGTTTTTGTCTGAAGTAAACATTGGATTGAATAAACTGGATGAAATGGATTGTCTAGTTAAAGGTATGTGCAGCTACTTGAATCGTTTCTTTTTTGGACAAATTACGGTCTGATGAACGACAGTAGTTAATTTCTAAATTAGATAAGTGACAAAGCTCAGATTATAAGAACATTTCTTACAAAACAAACAAAACAAGAAATGATGAAAACAGGACATACTGCCTGGAGCAGTCGTACTGCATCAATATACTGCGGTATCCTGAGCCTGCTACACCTGCAAAGCAGTCTATCCTGTTGCTCGATGCTTATGCACAATGTAAGGAACCCGTGCAATGACACGTGTCTCTGACAGAACTTTGCTGAACTTTTGTATTCGGACCTGTGGTGAACAACATTTGTAAAAAGCTTATCGCTATGGATCGAATCGTTGTTTTGTTAATTGATTCGACCTCGATAAGAGCGATAGTTCAGTTTCTGGCGCAGTTTGCATTGTTAACAAACTGCTTTTCATCTTATTCAAATGACTGTTTGAAAACGTATATTGCTATTTATTCATAAGTGAGTTTTGCTGGAAACTGTCGTAGAAAAACTGCTGCAGATGGTTGAATGAAGTCGCATGTTCTGCCGGGGTGGCAGTGAAACAAAATTCGTTCACATCTTTGACCAGGAATTCACTACGTCGACCATAACAGCGACGTTAACGGCCACTCCGAGTGTTTCTCGATCAAGAATCCGTTGGACACTGAGCCGATAGTGAAAGAACCTTTTGATTTTCGCGACCCCTACCCGTACATTGTTGTGAACGTCGGCTCTGGTGTCAGCGTCCTGCTGGTGAAGTCTCCCGACAGCTATTGCAGAGTTTCAGGTGACGTGTTTGCAGCGTTGGAAGCAAGTCCCGGATTTTTCAATGGTGACTATTAAACTGCAGCGTTGGTGATCCTTTTGTTCCTTCAGCGTTCTGGTGTTACCCGCTGCAAACGTAGCGCTTTTTGTTGACACGTGATTAACAACTGAAAGTAACAACCCCTGTGTCTGTTGTACTTTTCAAGCACTCCACAATCTCGAAAAGTGCGCAGCGTTTGCAAAAGGTTTTAGTTCTTGTACAGGAACCAGCCTGGGTGGTGGAACGTTTCTCGGCCTGTGTTGTCTTCTGACCGGATGCAAGACGTTCGAGGAGGCTATCGAGCTGGCCACGCACGGCGAGAGTACGAAAGTCGACAAACTCGTGTCCGACATTTACGGCAAGGCCGGTTACGCGAAGTTCGGCTTACCGGGCTCCGTCGTCGCCTCCAGGTAACCTGGCCATCGTTCACACGTAATCCATTTAGTTGCTTTCACGTGCGTAGATTTGTGCGTCGCACGTATGTACGTTAGTGATCAAACGTGTTACGATGTAAATCCGCTGTTTGTATTTTCCAAACGTACGCAAGAACCCAAAGAAGTGAAATAAAGCGAAAACCGCATTAGACGGATGATGGATACTTTGAAATATTTCCCCAGTGTCAGTTGAACGTTGCCTTCGAACCCAAATGCGGTTATTACAAAAGATCTAATCATTGATAAATAATCACCTCTGTGATAAATCGACTGTCAGAAAAGATCTACTCAGTGATTAAGGATCTTTTCAATGCGAGAGATGGCCTTGAGCTACAGCGAGAGTAAGACACCCGGCGAAAGCCAGAATACGTACTGTACATGCAACGAAAGTAAAAATATGCTGAAGGACTTGCTTGGTTTGTTTACGTGTTTCGGAGTCAAAGAACGTTTCGCTTGTCGCTGCAACTATTTGCGGCTTCTACTTGTTTGTCATGTTGAAGTCAGACATCTATTAACGTTTCTTGAAGTGGCGACACAAGTGAGTTTCATATCAGACTGATTACGCCTAGTGCCTGCATTCAGCGGTGACAATTCGGAATAGAGAACCCGTATCTTAAAATCAAATTAAAATCCGGTTCTAATCCAAATGAAACCGGGTAAGACGATTCAGTTTTTATCTTTCATACGGGCATTAGTATTGAATGGCCCTGTATGTGCAGTACGTGACGTGTATGTGCAGCACGTGACCAGCACCAGGCAGCAATGGCTCAGTGGTGGTGTCCGCTTCTCGCGGGGGACGGGGTTGTTGGATCCTCAGCCACTGACTGCATCGGCAAGAAGCAGGCTTGCCAGCATCCGTATCAAATCATACAAATGCTGCAATATCATGCTTGTTCTGTTCATAACATTGCGAACGGCAACGAATGATCAAGAAAAAAGACGAACGTAATGCCGCGTTATTCTCGCTCTTTTCATCTTTCGTTCCTCGTCACGCGTTCGCGCTGCATGTTATGTGTCATCGAAGAATATAGAAATTGCAAGCTGTCTCAAATTAAAAGTTCAATCAAACAACGCTGACACGCTGAGCTGGTGGCGCAACAATGCTGAGCCGTTGCCTTTTTTAAAAAAAACGACTTTGAAAGATCTCTGCCTACCTACCAGGTCAACTTCTCCAGAGTTCATTTCCCAGTACAGAGTTGATCACTATCAAGATGCGATATCGTTTAACTGGCGGAACATTAGAAAGACTTAATATATTGCACCGCAATAATTGTGACTTTGTTCTTGTGAACAAAAATTGTGTTCATGCCGGTTTTGCTGCATTGCTGGAAGCAAAAAAAATGCAAAGTACAAGTCTGTGACTCAGCAATTTAGTTGCTCATCCGTCCCTACCTTCTTGCAACATCAAAGGTTCACGTCAGTCTTGAGTGATTCGCTCGAAAACAAAGAAAATATGTCACAAATAATGTTGCAGTGGCCGCGATTGTGACGTACAATTACACTCCGGGTTCATCAGAGCTGGAAAGTTTACAGCAGTTCAGATATTTTGCTCCGAATATTGAATAAGATTGTTTCGCGTACGTGAGAATACGAATGCAACTAACTGTAAACTGTGGAACAAAATGTTATAACTTCCTTTTTCCAAGCATATGCTCGGATGGACCCACTTTCCATTAGTGCGTCTTAGATGCAGCTTATTTACGTCTTTTTTGTACAGTTTTGTTTAGAGAAGTAGAGAAAATTGAAACCTGTTTTTATCGCCTTTCCCGGGACACTTAAAATTTTTAAGGTGTTCGCCCAGATGCCTCCCGTAGTAACGAGTGACGTACACTCGAACACGCCCTGCTTTCCTCTCAATGTCGCCGCTTGTTTCGATGCTCGACACTTTACTTCGTTCCTTGAGATCAGCTGACAATGAAAACAGCTCGGGTCGGCTTTTAGCAAATATTGATTTGAATGGATTTCGCGCTGTTGTTTATCATACAACTCTCCTGCAGGAATTTTCTTCTGTTTCAAATAACGAAGACGCAGTTGTGTTTTTGCAACTTCGCACAGAATGTCATTAAATCCGTACTTTTCGCGTTGTTGTCCTTGGTACAACTTTGCAACGAGATTTACCCTGTTCCCCATTGTTCATAAAAAATTTTAACCTTGGCTTGTGTCGTGTCAAGTCTGTTCGTAAAGGTTGGTTTGGTTATGGTTAGAGCTCGACCGACAAATCGGTTGAAGTAACGATGATGCCGATGTATCATATTGGCAAAATTCCATCGATAAATATCGGCGATGTTTGCTCATAAGAGACATTAAGCTGTGCTTCTTGAGCAATATTATTTATTATTTAATATGAAATCAAAATTTTTCGCAAAAATACAAACGCTCTATGCATTTTTACATTTATGAGTGTTGGCCATTTTTTGTGGGTTGGTTTACTACCCGTTGCAGCGCCTTTTGACTGTGATTTGAGCAACGCAAAATTATTGGTTATCGGCGATGAGAAATAAAAAGATATCGCTACCAGCTCAAAAAGTCGTATCGATCGAGCTCTGGTCGTCAACAGTGCTTGGTTGTTTTGTTGAAGATTTTTTCGCGTTTCCAGCGATGGTTTCACAACGATTGCTGTGTCGGTCCCGAGTCTTTTCGACGCACACCTTCTGTTGCGAAAGATGCCAAGAAATCCTTGGCGTTGTCGTTTTTTGTTGCAGAGCAGCTTCGAGCATTCTCGCTTTTGCATCTGCAGCGTTGCGCGCCGCAAATTGTTAACTTGCAAGCATAAAATGCTGTATCATGATGACGTGTTGCGCAGTTTCGGAAAGATGAACCTGGAAGATTGCCGCGCGGAGGCGACCAGGGAGGACCTCGCCAAGGCGACCCTCGTTACCATCACCAACAACATCGGCAGCATCGCCATGAATTGGGCCGCTCGTGAGGTTCGTTCTCGATGCTGACGTCAGCGAGCATCCGAGCTTTGTTTCTGACGTGATAACAACGTGTTGTGTTTCCACCAGCCAATCACGAAGCTGCAAAGAGGTCGTGCTTTTAGTTGTTTAGGCACTTGCCGATTGATTGACCTTGCCGATGCTGGTAATACGCCGCTTTTGCCAATAACCGCTTTTGCCAATAACATCGGCAAACGAGTAAATATTTGCATGCATGGCTGTCGTGTGAGCGATTTTCGTGTTTAACCTTCCCCAGGTGTGTACAGTTATTGCTTTGGTGCGATAAGCGGTTGCAGCGCGCGGTTTTCTTTTCGAAGTGGTTTGCGTCCGCAAGCATTACTGTATTCCCAAGGTCCTTATCGCTGTGCACGTCCACTTGATGGTGACGCCCGATTTGGGTCACTTGGCTCAGTCAAAATCATTTTACGAAGTAGATTCATCCTCTCTGTACAGCATATGCTGTGTTTTTAAAGGTGTTGTTACATCTGATGCTGTTAGTCTGACAAGGGTTTAAGGTTTTGTCATCGGTCAAATAAAGGTTTTTCATCGGTCATCTTACAACAGTGGTCGGCAAACTGTCGACCTCGGCCCAATTGTGAGCTATTTAGCACTTTTTAACGGTCCGCGCAACACTGTCTGTTGTTGACGGCGTGGTTCGTAAGAACTACACTCCTTCGCCGGTTGTGTGGGCTAAAACATAAGCCACTGCAACAACTATGGAACATTGATTGTTTGACGTTCACAAAGCATTGTTTTTGTCACTATACAGTTTATAATATTAAGGTAGCATTTTTGTGTAACAGTTGACCGAATACAGCATACTGCAAGTTTGAAATAGGGCCTTGAAAAATTTGCTTGGATCTGTAATTACGCCTTGAAGGGCGGTTTGGGCCATCATAACGAAAGTCTACCGATCACTGTCTTCAAACAAAACAGTTTTGTTTAATAAATAAGGCTTTCCTCCTTAAGCGAACAATTGAGGAATAACATCTTTGCCGGTTGTTAAAAGCGCGGCTCACTAAATCATGTATTGCAAGGGTTATGTTTGTCCTGTTTAACATTCAATAACTACCTTTGAAAGCAAAGTCTTTCTGATAGCCTAATTCTAACAGCCGGTCCACTCGGTCAAAAGCACGATAGTCAGTGAAGTAGTCTTAGGAGACAGCAGGCTTACTCAGTTTTTGGATCGTCTGACAGACAACCGCCTGTGCAATGCGCCCAAAACTAAGGACCGCTCCCAACGACGTTCATTTTTCAAGTTTTTTTCAAAATCACGCGGCTTCGCATGACTTCACCTGTTACACCAGCTGAAAACATGGGAAGCATTGGTAGAACTTGGGCCACGAATTGGGTTGAAAGGTTCATAAACTAAGTCGCTGTTAGTCGGGGTAAGTGAAAACCCTTTAGGCTGCTTTCGTGACCAACACGCCACTGAACCAACCCGCCAACTGTAAACAAATGCTCAGATATGATAAGTTAGGACTGCTGTGCAGGGAAATGCTGCTTCTGGTATTATTCCAAAAAGTTAGCAGCAAAAACACGGTTCTGACCTGACGTTTCCTGGCGCATGAGCGTCCCGTGATCTCCTGTTTTCCTGCTGCAACGAATCCTTTTGTTGTCGTAATAAGTTATCGCGATCGTGATAAAACAAAGTGGAATTGTCACGAGTGCTGGTCGCTGTTGGGTCATATCGAACAGTGTCTTGGATTTTAAATTGTTGCTGATGTCTCCGATTGTCATTGACCATGTGTTCAAAACAGTGGGCGAAAATCTTGTTCAAAAACGCCAAAAAAATAATGGATCTGAGTCGGGATGGGCAATTAGGCGGCCCGCGGGCCACATGTGACCCGCGAAAGCGCTCCGAAAAAGATCTTCAAATCTGAAACTTCCTCAAACTTAGTGCTGAGGCTAACTTGTCAGAGACTTGCTTCCATTTCCATTGATTACATGGCACCGCCCTCCGCTAAACGCGGCCTTCCAAAAGTAGCCCACGAACCAATCAATTGCCCACCCCGATCTAAGCGAAAACATATTGGGAAAATTCCTGCTACCAACGTAAGAAAAATTAGATAAGCGAAGCAGTCATCGCCAGTCGTTTTTGTAAATTCTGTAACATTTGCTTGTCTTGCGGTCCCTTAGCGAAGTAGCTCCCGATTGCTAAAAACTGGCCTACCTATGAAACAAAACTTGATATGCACAACATTATGCAGGTTTCACTTAGTCTGGGTGGGAATGAGAATCAAAGTCGGCTTAAGCGTTTTTGTTGACAGCATTCATTTTTTATAGATCTGCAGCATTTTTCCTGTGTCGAAGATCTGTTTGGTCCAGGTGGCATTACTTCTGCTCAGTAACTTATTAAAGTGCCGTCCTGCTGGCCATTCAAGTTTTCCTCTGTTTCAATGAACTACAGCGTATTTCGTTCGAAGTTTCAACTTGCTGCTCTAAAACCTAGTCCAGCATGGAGCATGCAAAAGCAAAAGGTTTCGGCCTATTTTCATTCTTGTTTAAAAATATCGAATATTTTTTTGCGTCGAAACGAGCCACTGCGACCCATCCTAGGATCTCAAGGAATCAATGCGCAACCTGTTGTGTTTATTTAATGCGAATACTTCTTGTTCGCTGCCTTGTAGCGCCTTCTACTGAGTTCGTTTTGCACTTTTTCTCAATTGCAATCATGACCTTGGGACGGCGATAGCTCAGTGGCAGAGATCCCGACTCTGAATTGGAAGGTTTGGTGTTCGATCTACGACCACTGAGTGAATCACCGTAGCGCTCCATGGGTAAGAGCGTTCATCTCAACCGTCCCGGTGGGAAGCGGGTTCCAAGCTTCGGTCTGCCGCCAACTGCCGTCACCAAAAAGGTCAAATCAGCACATTTCCAATTTTTTTAAACTCTTTTCCCAGAATGTCGATAAAGTGGTCTTCGTCGGCAATTTTCTCCGTGTCAATCCTATCTCCATGCGTCTGCTCGCCTACGCCATGGAGTACTGGTCAGGCGGCGCCATGAAAGCCTTTTTTCTCGAGCACGAGGGCTACTTCGGCGCCGTGGGGGCCCTGATCGGGTCAGTCTCTTCCTCGTGGGGGCCCTGATCGGGTCAGTCTCTTCCTCGTGATTCCAATCTTGATGGAAACGATTGAGAGCTTCCCGAAGGCGCAACAAGCAGCAAGTGCAGCGCCCGGCGAAGTAACCGGTGCGACGCAAAGAATTGATTGAAAAATGTTTGAACGCATCCGTTTTATTCGTAGCTTCTGCAGCTGGCCGGCCGAACGCCAGACGCTTTTTATCAGTGTAGCACAATCGTTCCAATTGTTGCTGTTAATTGTTTTAACGTTCGTTTCACTTGCGCGGTAGAAAATCTGTCATTGCGCCGACGTTTCAAAGTGTAGCAAATCACTGTTTCGTAAGATATATATAGAGAGAGGGCCATGTTTCCTTCCTTACGTGCAAACAAGATTTACCTCAAGTTTCGTGCGATTGTTCTAAGGGCAGTTGTGGCTCCTCCCATTGTCCACTCGTGCTTTCTCCCGATGTGCAAAGGGCGACATCAGTCGCGCAATCTTGCTGCTCTTTACGACGTAACAATTAGCGCAAAACCTTCGCCTCTGCTTAACTATGGAGTCGGATTAAGTGCTTTAGTTACCTTCGTTTTTTTTCAAACGACCTGCTACTTCATCGTATTGTGAAAGCTCAACTAGTTGTAGTTGAAGCTGATTCTTGTCATGATTCTCAACGAGGCGATTCGTGACGTGAATTCAACACTGTGACTAATCCATTGATTCCGCACTAATTTTTATGTGACTAAAAATGCGGGTCCTGCATTGGAAGAAAACGTATTTTGTAGATAATGTTGCCTATGTGCGTGCGCAAGTTCGGAAAACCTGCACGTGCCAGCTTGATTGCGCAAAGCATTCTCTTCTCGTATTGAATTCAAGCAAATGCCGTCTTGGTTATTGTCGTATTGGCGAGAGCGAGATCGCGCCATATGATAGCTTTCCTAAAATTGCTCGGTGATCGCTCTGTCTGATGGAGTTCGCCCCAAGAAAGCATCCAAATGTTTTCCTGAAAGAGGGGCTTTTGGTCATGTGTCTCCCCGAGGAAGAAATACCTCCCTTAATGTGTGAACCTTATGCAGGGGTCTCCAAACTACGGTCCGCGGGACAAAATCCGGCCCGCGATTCGATTCCATCCGACCTTCAAAGCCGTTTCACCCGGCCGAAAAGACATTTGGTCAATAATGAAAGACTGATATTTTTACGAAAAACTTGTTGGTTTGGTGGAATGCAACATGTCCCGAAACAATCACATTACGTTAATGTCCGGCCCTCGAACCGTTTTGTAACAGCTCTTGTGGCCCTTGGGCTAAAAAGTGTGGAGATGCCTGGTCTAATACATATGCGCAGCGGCATGTTGAAAACCAGTCTTTGAAAAGCCTGTTGACTTCAGTACTTATTGAAAATCTTGGTCAGAATCTCATCTTCACTCACTCCATGCAGCTGCTTCGTTTTATTTGAAGCCAAATTGCTGATGAGAAATTTTTAGTTAACGCCTAACGTTGTAACCAGTGCACAAAGATTGCTTAAAACATTTTGACACATCAACAACAAAAAAAGAGAAAATTGTAGTAACGCCGCCGCTTTCATTAAGTTTCACCGGTGAAGTGTTGCAATGGCACAATGCCATTGGCTGACTAAACCTGTCACGCCTTTTTTCTTTGCGCGCAAGAACAAATAAGATTCATCGCCGCTCTTCCCGGTTGTTACTAGCAACCGTACTTCATAAGGTTGAGTTATTGTTCGATTTGTCTATGCACGAAGCTATTGTTACTCTCGCACCGCATCATAATGGAGCATGCGCCTGAGGCTCGCTGCCCTGTTGTGTAGTGTGGCGAAGCTTATGAGACGTTCGCCAGAGCTCTAAACGTGCATGTCTTGCGTGAACGCTGGTGGTTTGCCGGAACGTGCGACCGAGGGTTTCAAGCAGGTCCTTTTTGGTCGGAAGAAATTGCGTGCATGATACAGTCGCACGTTGTGTTTCGACATTTCTGCGCTTGCTCGCCTATGTATGCGAGCGTCACCCGCTTGAGTGCGATTTTCTTTGACCCGTATCGTATTTAGGATCGTCCAACTCATGACTGTAAACGTTTATAGACAGCATTGTGGCGTTTTAGTCACTCCAGGCCGCCTCCGTTGTAACGTTAAAATCGTTCTTTACGGTGTGTGTACGAGATGAACATGCCGCGAGAAGCGACAAGAGTGTAAATAGCCCCCCTCTGCCAAAAATTCCTTCACCGAGTGCATTCATACACTGAAAAGTTTTGGTTAATTTTTTCAACTTCACGGCTGGCCGCTCATGCATCCAACCATTCCTCCTCCCAAATAAGGTCAGCAAAAGTCTCGTGCGCAAATGATCGCGCATGAAATATTAACGTGGGGATTTCCTTCACGGATATCGAACTTTTCGTCGCGGATCGATGAAAACGAATACTCGGGATTGTGATTGGAAGCCGCCGCAACCAGTTTTCGGGGTGGGTCAAACTGGTTTGTACCTTACAACCAAAAACTTACCCCTGGTTTCGCGACGTTTTTGAAAATTTCGGTGGGCCAATTCCCTGGTTGCCCCCCTTTGGTTTTGGACCTGGTCCATCCCTTCGTCACGCGCCCTGTTACTCCTCCGCACCAACTTTTCGATCAGTCAGTCGCACGTGATCGCGATCTGTTCCAAAACGACAAGGTTCTCGTCATATCGACATCCTCCTCAGAGAAACGAGCGCGACGCTCAGCACGCATTTAGCGACAGTGCTTTTTCGGTCGAAAGTGTGTCACGTTTTTCCCGTTTGTTTTTGAAAGTACTCGTCGAACTGGGTCTTGACGGTTACGGCGCAGCGCCCGAGTTTTCTCCATGAGATCGAACTTTTCTGGCTCGAGCAGTTGTTGCGTCACTGCTCGTCAGCTTGACCGGAAACACGTAACGGATTGGCGATCCGCCGCTTCGCTTCTGCAAAGGACACGCAGCATTGTCGTGGTTTAAGTGTGACACGCGTGATATTTTAAGCGTGACAACGCGAGACACGCATCATTTCAGGCCGTTCAGTTCAGTGGCGTAGTCAGCCCAAAATTGTGGAGGTCCAAAAAAAAACTCGGGGGGCAAAATGTTTGATTTTAGGCGAGCAACAATTATTTTGTTTGTGATACCGTCTCTCAAAGCACAAAATCACCAGATATGCTGATAATGTGGAGGGCATGGCTCTCTGGACCCCCCCCCCTTGGCTACGCCTACGTATCAGTTGGTTATTGCCATCGCGTTTGGCTTCGGCGACGAGTTGCTTGGCAACAAGGACGATGTTCGTCGCCGATTTCGAAAGGTTAAAGTAAATCTTACCGGTGAATACACGCGGTGGCGTGTGCCGCGTAAGG
>Ga0210059_1007690_pt1 | contig 17082 bp, 9 predicted proteins | sample Ectturendosymbi2_FD_188042 | JGI IMG/M metagenome (GOLD analysis project Ga0210059, IMG submission 188042) | Ecteinascidia turbinata endosymbiont from Florida, USA - Sample 2 (SPAdes) (version 2) | ecosystem: Host-associated > Tunicates > Ascidians > Unclassified | place: Key West, Florida...
CCCGAGTCCGAAATGACTGGGGAAGTGCTTCTTTAGTCCAGTCGGTAAGGCATTGCTTTAATTTCGGCCAAAATTCTCCCTGGGAATCATGATAGTTCGATTCCCCGATTCTCTCCCGACCATAAAACATGGGCGGATCAGGACTGGATCGGAATGATGATTTTCAAAAACTTTGCGGATCAGGACTGGATCGGATTCAATTTCATCGGATCAGGACTGGACTCGGACTGAAAAAACAAACCAAGGTCGTCAGTGGGGAGGTGGATGAGCCATCCTTGATCCTTTAAAGATGTTAAGTGTTTCATGGTGAAAATTGCATCTATGGTGCAAATTTAGGGTCTATTGGGAAAGTTATGTAATCACTAGTTGGCAGTCGGATTTGTTGATTGACGTTTTTCAGTTATTCATCGAACTTTTAAAAAGTTGGGCAAATGGAAGACAGAGTAGAAGTTTTAATTCGTAATAATAATAATAACAATAATAAAAATCCGGTCACATGGTCTACTGATTTAGTTCCAAGTCTGTTCATTGAAAGGTCAGAGGTTCAAGCAAACCACAATCTCTGCTGCAAATAGGGTTGCCAGTTGCGTTTTGCAAAAATACCGGCCATTTTGTCAACAGTGACAACAGACCTAGGATGCATTCGTAAGCGCGTATTTAATGGCACAGGATTGTCGAATAATGTTTTTTGAAAAGAACGCTTTTTTGACAATGCATTTATTTTTCGCGTTGTTTTCTTTACAATTTCATGAAGCCCCACAATGGTTGGTTTGAAATTGTTTCAAACAGTGTATAAATATACCCTGTTCTTATGCTAAGCATAGGCAAACTGACCTACTTTAAATGAAAAATGATAACTGCAGTGATGTGAACGGAAGCGTTTTCTTAAACCCTGGCCTAAAAAAATGATGGACTTAGTAAAATTCTAATTTTACGTGTTGTATATCGATTTCTGAAGTGAACATCTTTCCGTACAATTTGGTGGTACATTATTTGCTTTTTTACGGTAGTATTGCCTCTATGAACACCATAACACAACTAATAATTCGTTGCGTGCTACACAGTGACGGATTTACGCATAAGCCATGGCCTAGGGCCCCGCGCTTTTGGGGGCCCCGCGAAACTTTTCCTATGACGACTTAATATAAACTAAATATTTGCGAAACTGCACAGAGGCACAACTTCACAATTTACCTTGAAACGAGCGTGTGGTGTATATTCCGTGTAATGATCACGGTGACGAGTACTTATTGGTCGTCGCATTTTTGCGTGTCTTGCTGGAATGCAGCTGAGTGCAACCGTTCGTTTTCTCCGCGTGTTCACCGCAGAACGTGTTTGTCGGTCTGGTGTGCGCTGTTAGTTCAATCTACAGTACTAAGTCGAGTGGTTAGTGTAAATCGTTGTTTTCTTTTCTTTCAGCATGCTGCGTTACTAAGCTTGATTAAAGTTATAGCAAATTAAAGCCTGAGTTTTAAAACGAAAATCTCTGGTTGCTACAGGCCAGAGCAGAGTGGAAATGCACGTGGCGTACGCAGAAAATTTCCGAAGGGGGGCAAGTTTCGTCACAATCGTGTGACGTCACAAATCAACTTTAGGGAAAGTGCCGAAGACACGACAATTCTAGGGAGGTCCGGGGTCATGCCCCCGGGAAAATTTTGCAAAATTACACCTAAAAATTCGCATTTTTGTGCATTCTGGAAGCAAGCTTTAGTATAATGCTTTTACGAGACTTATTAGCCGGTGAGACAGAAAACTGAACTTTTGTTGTCTGAGGATCATGAAATAAACCTATATGGGTGCTTGGATGTTATAAGTTTTAGACATGTGTCGCTTCTCGAAGACGCTTGTTGAAGTTCGTGAGCTCAAATCTCACGCCAGCCGAAGCTTTTTTCTGGTGTTCATTTTTACCTTTGTTAAGTTACTTAACAGCCACATGTGAAGCAATTTTGTCAGTGAAAGAATGAAATCGTATAATGAAAATCAAGCAGAGGAAACGTACAGTAGTCATAAAAAAATTCGCGTAGTGCGTATATCAGTGAACAGAAAACAAAGTCAGTTTATTTCAAATTGAGGCGCTTGACCCCACCCTTAGTTACGCCACTGCCAAATACTGTTTATACATTTATTTTTAGGGTCTGAGGGGGGGCCATGGCACAGTGCCCCCTTCCGTACGCTAGTGTGTCTACTCTAGACTCTTATCAGTATAGTAACAACACGACACTATTGTGTATCTGGGCGTGAGAGAGATGCAGGCCGTCTTTATGAAAGTGGTTACGAAATGAATGAAAAAGAAAACATCGGTACTTAATTGATGTTCAATTTTCCACTGACAAAAAGCTCGCAACAACGCAAGACCGCCAGACACCGCAAAACTCCGATGAAAAGCAATATAGTCAGTAGGCTATTGGATTCTACGTTTGGTTGTTCTTACTAGATTTCGAGCAAACAGAGATTGCTTGTTGAAACTCTGTATGTTAGTTAGACTCCATATGTTGTATTCTCGTGAGCTTTACAAGGAAAAAGGTGTCTATGTTGCGCTTACTTCATATGGTTAGCTGAGGGTGTTGCGACAATACTTTGCTGCTGTGCAAAATTTGTCTTCATGCTGTGTACCATCGGCCTGTGGCACAGAGCAGGGCTTCTCAAACTATGGTTCGTGGCCACTGATGGGTCGCGAAATGTAATTTTGGGATTGTGCAACCAATTGGCTTGACAAATCAGATATAACAATTTTTGTAAAATTGACAAGAAAATTGAAAGTAGGCCTGCAGTGAACCTACTTCTACTGCATTTTTATTTTTAGGGGCAATATCGTACTTTATGCTATCAGTTGTTTACTATGATGCTTGCTTGATCATTTTCATAAAAACGCCAGTTTCCGTCCGAATATGCTGAATTATTTGAATACGACAGTTAGTTTTGGCAAACAAGCTAAAGACAATTTCATAAATAGAAATATTTAATGTAGGCTTGCATACTCATTCATTCACTCATTTTCGTGCCCACTTTTCCTTTGGGGAGAGTCGCGGGGACAGCAGGTCTAGGAGGACTGGAAATACCTCACGCTCAACAGCAATCTCAACTAGTCAGTTTTGCTGGCTCCACACAAAGATGGGAGCCAGTTGAGAGCTCCGCACCAAAATGGGACCAAGCAAGGTCAGAGACGTAGTCATGACACTTGATCCTTGGAGGAACTTTGGGCCGCTTTCCGATGGGTGTAGACCGTTGCCTGAAGCCAGTTCGGCATTCTTTCCTGGGATATTCTGGACCCATGGCGAACTAAAGTAGCTGGTATCTCTCGATTCGAAGAAGTGGTTTGACATCCTGGGCTTCACGGCAGAGACGCAGCCAGAATGAGGCCGAAGAAGCCATGGCCCCCCCCGAAAAAACTGTTAAGATTTTTCGCTGGTGTTTTATATCAATCTCAACTGTTTGAAAACAAACGGAAGGAACAGTCGGACTCGTGTAGCGTCGTATTCTCTCACTGACCAGGGTTTAATGCGACTTTTTGCGATTGGATGCGAAACTATACGACTAAAGCATGCAACTTTGTTAGCAAAGTTGCCAATTAATGCGAACAACAGGAGCTGAGGTGTAGCCTGAATGAAATGCAAGGGCGCAGCTTTCTTGCAAAGGAGTTCAAATTCAGATACGACATTTTTGAGAGGATCATTTGCATGAAGTATTGCCGAACCAAATAGAAACATACTTGGTCAAGACATGATCAACCCCAAGCGCACTACGCAATGGAGCGTTATGCGACAACGCAATGCTTCTCACAGAACGGTTGGCATTGTGGCTAGTGTGTATGCGGTGCCAGGTAGAGATATAGGATCTCAATGTTGAAATGTACAGTAACTGTTAGCGCAGCACACAAACTTTGTTAATATCACATTTCTTACAGTTTCAGAGAGCAAATACAAAAAGCATTAGTAGGCAATCCATTAGCCTACTAGTCGCCAAACAGCCATGGTAACTTTGTGTGAAAACTGGTGTTGACTCTTCTGTTCTTCGTTATAGTCTTAGAGCAGAATATGGCAGATGGACAGTGACGTAACTGACAGGGGGAAACAGAGCGAGTGGCCCCCCTTGGCGAGTTAAATGTAAAAATGTAAGAACTGGGCCCCCTTTAGCTGACATTTTGTCATTTAGTATTATTTAGGTTGTTGTTTTTTGCATTTTTCGGGATGTTTTCAGTTTTTTAGCTGGTATAGACACCCGGGACACCCAGAGCTTCACTATTAGCGGAGATGTGGGACCAATGAGCCATTTTTTACGTTTCAGGTCATACGTCGCAAAGGTTAGCGAGCAAAGCTCCAAAATTTAGCATGAATAATAATCATCCGTCCCTCTATCCACATACTAAAAATCAGTAGGGTATAATTTCAGGAAGTGGCTGAAAATTTGATGTGAAAAAATTTTTTTTGGCTCACTGGACCCACATGTGTGGGATCAATGAACCACCGTTGTGGGACCTTTGAACCACCTCTAAGAATCCTGCCATATTTTGGTGCAATCCAGCGAATTCTTCCAAAAACAGAGATTTCAACATACTACAGGATTTCTCGTAACACAACTTATACAGTGTAGCGATTTTCAACGAAAGAATGTAAGCAAAGAAATGAAGCGCGCTACGATGTAACTACAGAGATACGAAATGGACTGTCACCCTGAGTTGGTTGCCACAAGTTGCAACCGTTTCTCAGTCTTAAGCACCTTCAAATTCTATACTTACAGTAGATACAGGGAAGCCGGAACAGCGGTAGGGCAGGGGGGGAATAAAAGAGTTGAGGGCAATGGAAGCTTGCAAAAAAACAATCGTTACCAATTATGCTTGTTTTTGTGCAGCAACAACGTTGACCTCAAAAATAATAGCAGAAATTATAGAAAACCATTATGAATTTTGTGGGTGCGCGAATAGCTGCAATAAATTTGTTTCAGGTCGATCTTTATAAACCATAAAATTGCCTATGATTCTGTTATGAAATGGCACCTCCGCCCCCACTGCCCCCCTTTTGAAAGGGCAGGGGAGAATACCCCCATCATTTCACCGCTCTTCAGCGTCCCTGAAATTATCTATGATGCTTTTATGTAAGGGCACCTATGCCCCCGTTGCCCCCTCTTTCAAAAGTCAAGGGGCAGTGCTCCCGTCATGCACCCCCGTTCCGGCATCCCTGCTGAGATAAATCGGTATCAAATGCCAAAACACCAGAAACATGCTTTGTGGGCTACTACGAACTTTGAAGCCACCATCATCAACAGGTCCCTGAGCACCAAATCTACAAGCATTTTGAAATTTCCATAATTGGAATAAACTTTTACACTGCGGTAACAACCCGTAACAAAACGTTGGTCCGTAAATCCGCTCAATACACCACCAATTTCCGGCTCGGTTAAGGAGTAATCATTTGCTGTGTCACTGTCTTAATGTACTGAGTTATCATATCACTCGCATCGCTAGGTATGGATAGTAGACGCCTCACGATTTTATACGCATCTTTGGCTTCTCTTTAGCTGTGCTCGAAACTTTGAGCGTAGGTGATTCATACAACTGTGCTTAGATGATTGGTTCCTACATACTGCGCTAAGATGCTTCGTATAGCTTGGAAGATGGATGATGAATATCAGCAAAAATATTTTTATATGTCTATCAACGCACCTGTCTATATTAGCGATCGAATGTTTTCTCACAGAATCACAACTTTATTTTTTGTCTTTTTGGACCTATCGACGTAAGATACTCAGCCAGTATTATTATCTTTGGAAGATTTTCGCAGACTAATTTGATGCTCCGTCATATCGCTCAACGCCTTATTGAGGCCTTAATAAACCATCGTTTTTTGCATTTACTAATTTTGAAAGTAGGCATGTTCAAGCTGGAGACATTAAACAATATGCTAAGGGACCTTTGGACCGCCGGGTCATTGATCCCTTTCTCGCATGGTTCAAAGGTTCCTCCTGCCGCCATTTTTGCATTACGTGTCATAACAAAAAAAGTGTGCAGTGTCAATTCTCAACGTCTTGTCATTTTTAAACTCTTTCCTTGACAATATCACATTTTCAAAAAATCTTTCGAAAAAAGCTGCCTGTCGTTTGCAAAAACAAAAAAATGCAGGCACCAAAATTTTACTTTCTTCCTTCAAAAGTAAAATTAGCGCACAAAAATTGATTCGACAGCTATAGCTCCTCTACAACACATACGGGCGACAAGAAAGCAATTTCAACTTCACTACCAAAACCACAAGAACACACGTTCACTAGGTGGCAAGAAATAGCCTATGGTCATTGAGCCCACCCTGGTCAAAGATCCCAAATCTCCCCTATTTCTTAACTTTTTTCAGAGTTTTGGCGAGTGGGCCCCCTACGGTGACCAGTGGTCCCCCTTTAGCTAAGCTTTGCCTCCCCTGGCTCAAACCTCAAGTTACGCCACTGCAGATGGATATTTACGTGGTGCAGTGAGCTAGTGTAGGGCCTCCAAGATAAATGTTTTAGGCAGAACAAAACCCATTTGGGGCCCCTAAGACTTGCAAAATTATTTTGAAATCAATAAAAATTGAGGCTAATTAATGTGCATCATATCTCAAGAAGTACTCGTGTATTGACCATACGAAACATTACGTCAAAACATAAAGGTACTCAAGAATTGTGACCATATTACCATAAAGATGACTTTTAAGTGTTCACAGTAAAATCTAATCAAGGAAAAAATCAGAAAAAAGATCATTTAACTATTATATCAATTACATCAGCGATTTTCTGGTATCTTATTCGCAAAATGTCTAACAGCACTATCAAAATCAACTTTCTGGCAATGCTAGATTCAATGTTTAATCTTGCTAGGTCAGCAAGTCGAGTTTGTGACATAGCAGACCGCAAATAATTTTTGCAAGTTTAAGCTGTTTAAGCTTGCTGAAAATCTTTCAGCAGATGCTACTCTGGAATTATCAAGAATATTCTCAAGCTAATACAAACATTTGGAAATAATTCACCACAAGCCATACGAGTTATAGGTCGGCGACCACTGCTTTAGAGCATTGTCGAAATACTGTAGATCGTTAGTTTCTCCTGTATGTCTCGAAATCTTCACATTTCTTGGTATGTCCGCTAATCCTAAACTAAATTCGATTCGACCTTGCATCAGCTTGCGGCGTAGGTTTAACAATCAACAAAATGCACAGCACACCTTCACGGTGCACCACTATAAGCGCTTGCGTCCTGCATTGCAGTTGGGCCTTGTTAATTTTAAACTTTGCGGTTATTATCTTACACATGTGTGCAACATTCGAGGGCTGCTGCTGTTAAACTAGATTGTATTGTGAATTGGCATGCTTCCAATCAAATTTCATTTGAAGTATCACTTAGTTTAAAACTCTTGGTTTATCAAACAGAGTTTTTATTAAAGATGTGTTTGAAAATGTTTAAAAATAAAAGACGTAAAAGAATATTCAGTTCAGTGGATACACTGGGACAGTAATCGTGAATGTCTTAAATTCGACAAAGTAGGCAAATCTTCAAGTTTAACATTAATTACTGCTAATAATTACCAATACATCGCATCAGGAAAATGCACTGCCAGCAATTCACACCTCTTACCAAATCCTTTGGGCCAAACCAATTTTATCACAGGGTGGGAATAATTTCGCTACGTTATCCGAGTGTGTTAGTAACAAACACTCAATCGCTCCTTCAGCAGGTCCGTAACTAGGAGGGGAACAGGGGGCGAAGTCTCCCCTAGAAAAAATTTTGTCCTCCTGGAAAAATGTGCTGAACAAAGTTAAAAACTATTGGACATACTTTAAAAAATTGTGCCCCTCTCAGAAAACTATTCGCCCCCTTGGTGTCTCAAACTGGTTTCGGGCCTGTCCTTCTGTCTCAGGCCCCTCCGTAGCTGTCGGGCCTCGGAACAATTTACCTGCTGGACCCCCTCTCATAGGCCTTCAGCCAGCAACCAAAACTCTGAGCTGCAAGTCAAACCTTATAGAAACACTCCAATTGTGTCTTTTTCTCAAACATTCACACCAGAGGTGACCGGATTCGCTTTTCCAGACTCCGACTCCGCTCTTGTTCCAAAATTTTTGAATCCGGGTCCGGCAATTTTTTTAATTTGAGAATCCGACTCCTGCTCAGACTTCGGCTACAATACATCGATCCAACCGTAATTTACCCATGATTTTACTTAAAGAAATGGCCACACAGATTCCTACTGCTGCTGAAATTGAAATGTGACTCCGGATCCGGGTCCTGTTTTTCACAAATTTTTGACTCCGGATCCGCGTCCGAAAGAAAAACGCAGAATCCTGCCGGAGTCGACTCCGATACCGGTTCCACCTCTGATTCACACACTGTTGCACTTATTTGCAACGTTTCCAGTCAACAGCAACAAATGAACGTTCATTTTCAACGCTTCAACGGTTGCTGGCCTATCTACGCAGCACTATGGGGAAAAACCAGGCCCGTTACTAGCTAGAAAATATTTTGGCCCCCCTGGAAATATGTGTTGGACATACTTTAAAACTATTGTACACAGGCCCGTAACCAGGGGGTAGGGGGCGAAGCCTCCCCTGCAAACTTTTTTGCCACCCATGGAAAAATCTGTTGGGCATAGTTGAAAACCAGTGGATACAGTTTGAAAAATTTGGGGCCCTCTCAGAAAACTCTTCGCAACCCCTGGTGTCCCAAGCTGCTTACGGGCCTGCTTGGACATAGCTTAAAAATTTGGGCTCCTCTCAGAAAACTCTTCGCCCCACCTGGTGTCCCACGCTGGTTACGGGCCTGGGCAAAACCGTGTGATGGATTGGCTCTTTTGACGAATAATCGTGATGTGGCATTGATCCTGAGATAGCTATCGACGAGTTGTTAAAAAAGAAACGCAGATTGAATTTTATCTTTTAATTGTGCTCGCAGATATTTTGTAAAGTCAAAATTTGGCTATTGGATCCTCTGATTTGTTCCTATGAATCCACTTACATACTTTTAGTTGATTTTTTGATTTTGACTTATTCAATAGGCATAATCAGTGATATTCTAGAGGACAACATTGCACGGAGCTTCGCTTTCCACTACTCTTAATGCTCATTGAAAACTGTTTGGTTAACAACTGCTTGATAATGATCACTGGGAAAGCAAACGTTTTCTTATCTTTGTTCAAATTTATCGATGCCGACTAGTAGAAGATATTTGACGTCATATCTCGTTGTAACAGACCAGAAATTGGCCAGTGACATTAAAATGATCTTTGTGCAAAATAGCTAAAGTTTGTAGTCTGATGACGTCAGTGACTGGCCCTCCCGAACAAAATTACTGGCTGCGCCCCTGCTTCACGGATTACAGACCTGTGCTTTTTGTCATGAAGTGTCACATTGAGAACTCGCAAATATCTCATCTCTGCCGTTTGTTGTTTTGAGAGTATTCTTTCAGTCGTCACCTAAGATCCATGACCACAGGTGGGGATCGGAACAAAGACCAATTTAAAAACTAAAAGCTTTACGGTCTTTGAAAGCTCCCGTTTCGTCACCACGGAGCAATAAAGGTCACGCAGAACTGCGTTTGTTTCACCAATCCGTATATCAATCCCTTTGTTCCGACTTTCGTCACTCGTGGATAACACCACAAGCTACTTGAATGTCTCTACCTGCTGCAGTGTATTTCCGTTCACTTGCAGAAAACACTGCCTTGGGCGTCTTAAGAGGCATAATACCTCAATCTTTTTAGAGCTGATTTTCGTTCCTGCTTGGTCGCTCGCACACAGCAGAAAAACGATCAAATGCGTGTTGAAGTCCCTGTTGACAAGATCCACGCATGCAGTCCCAATTCGTCCGCAAAATCAAACGGTTCATCCTGCAGTTCCCAACAGTGACAACCTTGTCGACGCGTCTGTGACTGTCTCAGACAATTCATATAGACCAGGGCTCTTGAAACGTTTTGGGAGAGGACCACATAAGCTGTTGCATAACAGTTAGAGGGCAGACATCTTGCGTAATGTGATTTTTTCGGGATAATTTACATTCTACGAAATCAACACATTTTTTGTAATACATTATTTTTCATTATCAGCAGAATGTGTTTTGGGCCGGGAAAAATGGTGTCGCAGGTCGGATTTGGCCTGCGGACCGTAGTGTGGAGAACCCTGATACACACTAAGAGAACAGCACACACTATTGTCTGAGTCGACACCAACGCTGAACGGTCGTGATTTAACTCTCCCGACACGGACGCAACCTTCTGAGCAGGAATACAGTGACTTGAGGGCCAGCAAGAGGCATCTATCAACACCGGACTTCCACAACAACCCCAAAGCTTTTCACGAAGCTTTTCACCGAGGTCGACAAAACATCTGCATAAGTCTTTGGCATGCTCCTAGGATTTCTCGAAAATTTGCTGAGAGTGGAAATTTGTTCTGTAGTGCTACGGCCGCGACGAAAACCGCACTGGGTATAATCCAGCTTTGGTTCAATTACTTTCGCTGCATCTTGGCATACACTCTTCTTGCGAGGCTTAGCAAAAAGATGCCGCGGTGGTTGGTTCATTCACTCCTGCAGGCGCGGATCTACCCTTAGGCTAAAAAGGCATAAGCCTAGGGCCCCCGATTTTGAGGGGCCCCAAAGTTTTGGGAGTAAGGAGAATTTCCAGCATTTTTGTAATTATATTTGTATTTTTGTTTTGTTCAATGCACAGTTTTTTACTATGGCGCTGATAACAGATATCTATAGAACAGGGTCTCCAAACTTTTTTATCCGAGGGCCACATAAACTATTACACAAAAGTGCGTGGGACGAACATCTTACGTAGTGGGATTGTTTCGGGTATGTTACATTCTACCGAATCAAAAAGTTTTTCGTCAATTAATTTTTCATTTTTGACAAAAGTATTCGCGGGCCGGATTTGGCCCGCGGACCACAGTTTGGAGGCCCTGCTATAGAAGAGATTGAAGTGAATGACGATGACCATTATCTTTTTATGGGGTTGAAAATTGGTTATTGTTACGTATGATGTGTGGAATAAAACGCCTGAATCTATTTTTCAGATTACACGAGGCAGGTGAGGTACTTTCGTTCAGCTTTGGTCTATCTCTTGTTGCTTTTCATGGGTAAGATACAGGGTAAAGGCAAGACTAGCCCACAATGTAGCTACAGCTGCAGATATTCAATGGCGCAAAATGTAATGGCCTATCTATGCGAAATGGGGCCAATAGCAAAGTTAAAATGTGCACCCTTTCTAATAATTTATGTAGGCTATTATATGTAGGCACATTTTTTTCGAAACCATTAACAAAATAAATGTTTTGAAACGGAAAATGTTTGTGTTTATTTTCGCTTCGAAATTTTCAGCAAATAAAACATAAATTATCCATAAGGACCATACCATACTTCTATACTTATTTATTTTTATTATGAAGAATGTCAAAGCATTCAAATAATAACGATATCATAATTTACAGGCCTAAATAGTGTTGCCTGACAAAATTGCATATCTTACAAAAAAATTAAACAACATATTGCAACTGCAAACGACAATTTCTTTTAAAATGAAACACGTGTAGTTTGGATTGTGCAAAAAATTATTTAATGCAAGTCATGTATCACTTGTGTTCGAAAAAGACAATTCTATCGAAACCTTAATATATCCAGCCTTTTCCGGTTAAATTTCACAAAAATGCTCCTTTCCCCATCAAATCTAGATCACATAATCTGCCCTGACTTACTCTTAGTCATTGACGCTCGGAGGTACGAAAGGACCAGTTTTTATGTTTACTTGTAGTGCAGCCAGGAATTTTGCTCAGGAGGGACCTGTCAATGACGTCGTCAGTCACTAACGCGTTTTGAGACCGACTGTTCCTTCATATATTTTCTAACAGTTGAAAATTGATATAAAGCACCAGTAAAATTCTTAGCAGGTTTGTTTCGGGGAGGGAGGGCATGCTGCAAAGTCTTCCTATTCTGTAAGTTGAACATGCTTTAGTTAGAAAGATAAAGTACGACAAAAAAGTATCAACGATTTTACACACAAAAAGTCCCGTCGATCGCTGACTATGTAACAGGCTGTTATTGTAGGTGTCGTAAGAAGTACAGGTCCTTGTTCAGAGCCAGCTGTTGAAACGTACAAACCGTGCAATTGCACAGGTAACTCAATAAATATGTAATAGGAGCAGGGGCGGATCCAAGGGGGAAGAGATTGGGGAGATCAGCCCATAAAACCTACGAAAGTAATTTCATTCAACCTGATTTTATACCAATCGGAAAACAGCATTCACGATATAAGGCCATGTTCCTGTCCATTGTTTTGTCAAAGCAATGTTGTGAAGTATAGGCCTATTTCATCTCTCTTACAATAGTGAACCCTTAACGAGACTTAACTACCAAATATTACTGAAATCGCCCCCTCCCCAAGCTTACTGGCTGGATCCGCCCCTGAATAGGAGTGTTGTCAGATAAATTCACCCGTGGCTTTTTCGTAGATTTCATTATGACTGTTTTCGTTCCAGGTATCGAGGGTATTCAGAATAAAGCAATGTGGTTATGAATTGGAACAACTTGCTCAGTCAATGTAGTGAGTACTAGTCGTCGCAATCCTTCCAGAAGGGCCAATTTAAGATAGCCTAGGGCCCCGAAAATGAAAATTCGCCTCTGCACTCCTGCCTCTCTTTTCGTGTTTGGGGACGATCAATTTACTAATCTTTCGGCACCCTTCCAACACGCCATGACACTTGACACACACGAGTCAGCCAAAACATCCAGCGTTCCAAGTTCCCCTAATCCACTGTCAAACTTTTCGCAATTAGCTTTAAACTCGGATTTAACAGCAGCATCATAGAGCTTATTGATGCACAGTTCTACGGAAGTTCCACCTGAGCAAAGTCAAAACATACCGCCTGAAAAACTTTGCTCAGTTCTGTCAGGTGAGGTGCCAATGTTGGCAGAAGGAAAGCACCATGTTGATTTTTTTTGTTTTTATAAGTCGCAGTGAAGCAACGCACATTGCTGCATTCTTATTTTCTAACAGCTGCTTCAATGCGGCCCAAATAGCCAAAATCTCACTCCCAGCTCTCACTCGACAACCTTGTTTTGCATGCGCGCTGCAAGCCTGCAACTGCCGACCTTTTATCTTCATTGCAGTCTGTTGCATCACCAGGCAAGTCGATCGAATGGTGAAACAGCTAAACACTTCCATAACTGCATTAAAGTGTTTTCGCAGTTTCGCACAGCATAGTGTACAAATCTGCGGTAGTATAGTAAGAGGCCGAAGCAAAGTGGTGCGCATGGCAATGCATAGATACCATACTCACAAATTGTAAGTTACAATTTCCGCTTCCAACTTTTGCACTAGAAAATTGTGTCGGCCTATAACATTGCAGCCGTCTGCTGCAACAGCCACGTGCAGGAAAACATGCTTTCCTCCTCAAATCGTTTTACTTCAATACAAGGCAAAACCATATCTAGGCTTTCAGATTTTAGGGTGTGATTGCAAAATTTTAGGGTGTCATTTTGACACCCAAAAACGGCTTAAAAAACACTGTTTATTGCATTCATTCCGACACGAAGGCATGCTTCTGTTTAGACTCTAGGTCTACTCTAGGGGCAAGGTTAACTGCTTTGAGAGCACACCGAGTAGTTTCAAACTAAAGTTAAAAGCTTCATACACAGTTTCGGAAACACGTTGGACTTTGATTCAGGAGAAGTTGGATCCACAAACTATACGCAATTGAACCTTTAGGAGGGCACACAGCTGCCATGCCCAGGATGAGTTTGCGGAGTTATTAAACGACAAACGTTTGCAACTGGAATTTTCAAAACAGAGTTTAGCCTATGTCATTTTTGGATAAGAACAAGACATGAATGCTCAGTCATTTCTGATCGAGCCATTCATAAACTCTTAGACGTTTGCACAAGATATTTGTGTGAAGCGGTATTCTCAAAATTGATAAAATCATCAAGTCCAAAAACCAATCCTTTTTGAAAAATGTTAAGAATGTCCTTCATCCCGCGTTGTCTTGTATCAATCTACGAATGATTGATCTGTGTAAAAATTGTCAAGTGCATCCATCCCATTAGTTGTGCTTGATAACTTCTCTTCTAAACTGAATTCACTTTTATTAATTATTTCTCGCCTTGCCGTTTCCATTATGTGGTAGTTTTATTACTGTGTAGTTACTTTCGTGGATTGTGTGTATTTGCAGGATTTCGCCAGACAAAAATGCATCCTTAGATTTGTAATGAGACGTTTAGACATATCATTAAGATCTAGGCCAGCTATGTCCAACCAAATGGCTTACTGAGCCAAAAAGTATGTCACTATCTTAACCAGGGCCGCAAATTGAACAACATATTAATGAGGACCGCACATTTAACGGCTTACTAACAAACTAAATTCAGCTTAAGTTAATGCACTAAAAGCGTTCGAATCCTAACTGCAATGGTGACAGACTTTCAGGGATGAGCACGGATCAGGACTGGATCGGACTGGATCAGGACTGAAGCCAATTTTGGCCGGATCAGGACTGGATCGGACTGAGGAAATTTTTGTTGTTTTAATGTAATTATTCTGAAATTATCAAAAACTTTAGTTGTGATCCGATTCACAGGCTTGCCAAATGGTAGTGTATATTTGGTCATCAAATACAAAAACTCTGCTGGGACAATTTTCAATTCGAACTGTTTCCACCTTCGTTCCCATATAAGGTTGAGTTCTAGTAGCAACATGAACATACTTGAGTGGTTAGTGTCTATGCCTGCTCAGCGATTGTTCGTTGGTTCTGCTCTCACCATTTCCTTTGGCTTGCTTGCAGAGGTTACACCTTTGATAGGAGTGCTTTTAATGCACTTTTTCAAAAAGTTTAGGGTTTAAGTTTAGGATGTATGTTTAAGTTTCGGTTTAGGGTTTACCTTTAGGAAAAACATCAAGCTATGCGCAAATATCTTGTCGAATGGCAGTCGAGCAGAGAAGGTATGCAGCTAGGATGGCGGACACCTGGGCCGGATTAAGGGGAGGGGGCAACGGAGGCAATTTCCCCGGGCCTTCCGCTCCAAGGAACCCCCCGTGATGGCATTTATTTGTATTATGTAAAATATTCGTTTGAAAAATTGTCGTGATTCAAAAGAGATACAAGAATACAACTCTATATATTTTGATGTTGCGATGAGTAACATGAATGATTTCGCTGCAATTTAAAGTAAACATCATAAACTAATCGTTTGTCAAAAGGCTGAAAACATTGGCTTGTGTTAGCCACTTTCGTGTTTTATTTGAATAATTTCGACGGCAAGAAAGAGCACTTATTTACAAAGAAAGATCACGTGGTGACAAAAAATACAGTTACACACAAAGGTGTTAAAGTGTGTATAGGAACGTTCCACTTGTGAGAGGTGATATGTTCAAAATGTTAATATTTTCTTTTATGCGGTTCTTGCAATGAATGTAGCGACACCTCGGAAAACAAGCTGGTTCGTGTGCGAACTTTTGTATATACTGTATTACTTTATCTTACTCACGTGAAATGTTCCAGACTTGCACCGAAGTTAAACTTCTGCGACAAGTTTTTTAAAAATAGAAGCGGTAAAAACAGATAGACCTTTTGTCTTGATGGCCTATGGAGGCATTTGTTTTCTCTTCTAAACTTGAGATAAAATAAAAAGAACCTTTACTCATGAACAAACGCAAGGTTGAAAGCTCTCTTTACAGGAACTTTTGTAATGTTCCGAACATCACGACCTTGTGTGTCGTTTTCAACAGCGAAGACGTGAGAAGAGTGAGGACAGGAAGAGAACGGTTTGCTGACGCATTGTTCTGTAAAAGTGCAGAAGGTGCAGAAAAAATGTTTTTATCTTTTTTGAAATTAATGCAAGCATTTCTCCAACCACATTCTTAACATCGGGGCATATTAAAATGAAACCGTGTGACACCATGCGCAAAAAATTTTAGCACAAAGCATAGTTGCTCAAACTGAGAGCTGGAAGGGCATCTGCTTCTCTCAAAACATTGCGTATTTTGAGCGAAGTTTGCAAAGTTGGATAGAACCAAGGAATACTGCCCGAATGGCAAACTAATATCAGTCAAAGTTTTTCAAAAGTTGGTCTTGACAAGTGCATGACCTATAATTTAGGGTTGCTCATATTCCTCACAGAAACAAACTTGCCATCTTGTAGAAAACAGGTCAACTTTCAAAATTTCTGCCGTATATTTTGGTCGTTAAATAACAGCGGCGATTTAGGTAACAATTTTGGACCTTTCATCAATATTAGATTTGTTACGGGTATGAAGGTAAGTTCAGTTTTGTTTATACTCGCTCTTTGTATTCCTGTCGCGAGTGTGACGGGTGGTCTGCTGCCGGCATTTTCGCTTTTTTGCGCAAACCCATGCGGCTGCTTTCGCAGTGAATGCTGCACTGGCTGGAGTCAGTGGCAGCATCGCGCCTGAATCGTTTCCTTGTTCGCATCCATCAACGCCGAGCACGAGGCTTGACAGGTCGCAAGTACCGTTATTCAAGTATCCGGTATGACCCGACCAGGAATCAAACCCAGCCTAACAGCTTTGGGGGCGCGTGCTTAACCAACGGTACCAAATAGCGGGTTCAATCTCCATACAGTCTATTATTTACACATTGGGAACGACCCTTTTGAGTTCGCTACCATCAAGCCTTATTTTTGTACTATGTTATGGTACATGTACGAATTTTTAAATTGTTCTGAACAAAGGCTGGGTAGCTTATTTGCTGGTTTGTTGTCGGAAACGGGTTTCCTTGTCTATACTCGAGAAGTTACTTTAGGTGAGCTCAGTACCATGTCATGTAAAGCAATGATCAACAACGTACGTTGATGCAAGGTTGTAGAAAACAGGATTCAAGCACTCCGAGAATCGAAGAAGAATGTATTCGCTGATACCGAAATTCCAGTCGCTTACGTGCTTCGCGAAATTGTCCGGTCGATCCGTGTACCCGTACAGTTGATAAACTGGTTGGTAAAGAAAAACAAGTTTTATTAAGAGAGAGAGAGAGAGAGTTTATTGGCGCAAATATTAAACAATTTCATACAAATTAAAGCTAAGGCGCTGGGACACCGAAAAAAACCTGTTAAACAGGTTGTCTCGTCG
>Ga0210059_1007691_pt1 | contig 17081 bp, 11 predicted proteins | sample Ectturendosymbi2_FD_188042 | JGI IMG/M metagenome (GOLD analysis project Ga0210059, IMG submission 188042) | Ecteinascidia turbinata endosymbiont from Florida, USA - Sample 2 (SPAdes) (version 2) | ecosystem: Host-associated > Tunicates > Ascidians > Unclassified | place: Key West, Florida...
TGAAGCATCGGAGTTGCCGATTCAAATATCACAATATGTTGCAAAATATGACTGGCAGTGTATGCATCCGAAGTCGCAATCTGAAGAGGAGATGCATCTTTCCGTCGTCAGACCACCGTTGGGTAGCCCAATCTATTAGTTTTATCATCAAACAATCTTGCACGTCTATTGTCGCAATCCGAGGAAAGTGAACCACCAACAATACATTGCTTGCTGAACCACCAGCGGTGCATTGCTTGCGTCAAGTGACACATTTAGCCGTTCTTGTACTAAAGCAGTTGTAGTCTTTGATACCAGCAGCTTACTACTGTGAAGTTGTAGCCAGCAGTCGGGTAGAAAGATATTCTAACTGCAACAGTATTTTGCTACTTTCATTTCGATTGTTACCGTGGACACGAAACCTTCGAAGTTCATACAGCATTTAGAGACAAAGCCTTCCAACACGTCACAAATAATTTGTCATAGTTTTTAAGTTGTTGGCTGAGACAGGGGCGGATCCAGAAGGGGGCGATCGCCTTACAGTAGCGAAGCCATTATCAGACATGATTACCAAATATTACTGAAATCGCCACCCCCCCCTCCTAGACCTACTGGCTGGATACGCCCCTGGTCTAAAACAGCCTACCAACAGTTTACTGTTGTGAAGTTGCAGTCAACATTCAGGAATAAACGTATTGTAGTTGTATAAGGCTCTCAGTGCTAGGTATATGAAACCTTCGCAATTAATACGGCATTTAGAGACAAAGCATCCCAATCACCCTACAGAAGTTTAGAATTCTCCCGATACCATGAAGCGAGTTTGAAACGTCAGAGACTTATCTTGCCGGAAGTTTCCACCAAGAAGACAGGCATCGGTTGAAATTGCCAAGCAAAAAAACTCACACGATTGGAAAAACGCTTGTGAAACCCTGTTTGTTGAAAACAATAAAACTACCTCTTGGAGAAGCTAGTGAGGCAAAAATGAGACGAATATCTCTTCCAACAACACTATTCAGAAGCGCATTTCAGATGTGCCGGAAGATGGTAAAGACCAGGTGAAAAATCAAAGCATCTCTAATGTTTTCTTTTTAATTGTATGAGTCAACAGATGTTACTCCATGCGCTCAGTTGCTTGTTTTCGTGAGATATATTCATTCAGGAGACATTAAAGAGGAGTTATTGTGGTGTAAGGAACTGCAAACTACAAGTGCAGATGTTCTGGAGAAGTAGAAACCTTTTTTGATTCTACACAGTTGCAGTGGAAATATGTTTGTGGGGTTTGTACTGATAGAGCTCCTGCAATGATGGGATCACGTTAAGGCTTTCAGTTACATCAAATCTGAAAACCTTAACACCTGCTCTAGAAAGGAAACGTTCTAAACCGCGTTTTTGTGATGAAGGATGAAATAAAGTTATTCTCATAACTGAAAGCAAACGAGTCCTTGTCTTACATTAGTGACTAGCTTTGATCGAAAGTCTTGCTTATTTGGCTGAATTTTTCAAAAATTGAGTAACTTAAATCTGAAGCTACACGGAAAGGTTATACAAACATCAGCCGGCTTCGCGACGAATTTGCAAGCATTTTGTTCGAAGTTGCAAAACTGGTGTCGTAAAGTAATGCAAGGAAACGTTGATAAGCTTGATTAACTGCCAAGTGTTGTTAAAAACTGAAGAACCTGCTGGTAATTTGAAGACATCTATGCCACGTTCCATCGCTTTAAATTAAATTCCAATGATATTTCTCAGAGCTCAAGAAGGAAGAAGATGCACTTGTACGAAGTCCGTTCTCTACCTCTCTGGATATAGCCAATATTCTTGATGAAGTACGGGACCGATTTTGTAATCTTCGGAATGATTCATCAGCACGCGATATTTTTCATGAACTGCCACTTTCTCGGTTCTGGTGAACTGTGTGCAGGCCTGTAGCCAGGTTTTATGATTTGGATGGGCAAAATACATTTTTATGGGGGCAATATTTTTGTTTTTATTTTATTATTATATGTTCAAAACAAATTTTTCTGGGAACAACAAAGTTTGGGAGACACAAAAATTTGGGGGGTCACTGCTCCCGAATGCATCCCCGTGGCTACGGGCCTGGCTGTGCGTGAATCATACCCGCAACTGTCTGAACTGGCATTCCGAATTTTGCTTCCGTTGCCACAATATCTCTGCGAGAGAGGTTTTCCAGCTCTAGCTCACATCAAACCGGAGACACGAAATCAAAGTAGAGTCGAACATGAAATAAGATCAGCACCGCCAAACACTCAACCACAAATTTCGAAGTTGGCCGTACGGTTCCAAAGTCTACTGTCGCATTGAAAATATTTGCGAAATTCAATTGCCGTTTGAAATTAAGCGTTTATGAAATGCATTTGTGTTGCAAAAATGTTGTGGTGGTTGGTTGCATTTTCTTAGAAATGCATTATGTTGTAATCATGATGGTTATGATCATATGAACTGAAAAAAAGAGTCGGAAGGGGTCACCGGGTGTGTAAAAATAACAAAATGGCCATGAACCGAAAAAGGTTGAGAAACACTGCATTAGAAATAGAAGGTATGGCCCTCCGCTAAACGCGGCCTTCGCAAAGTGGCCCCCGGGCCAAATTAATTGCCCGTCCCTGCTTTAGGGCTTAGGGTATATTTTTAAATACTTTTTGTTGATATTAGAGATTGTTGGGACACCCACAATGTTCTCAGTTATGTGTAGCTTGTGAAAAAAGAGGCCTATTTTGGGTCCCGCTTCAAACATTTTCTAAGTTAATGATATAAAACGATTATAAACTGTGGCTATTCCTTGAAAGATCACACAGTTCGGCCAACAAAAAAGCCACTTTCTTGGCCCACCAAAGGTAACCACTTTTATGTGATACCCAACAACTGTAGCCGGCAACCTTGGATATTTAAACAATTGAGACTTTTTGGCGCCCCCCTATTTGACCGCCACCTCAAACGCTTGGTCGGGATCAGCCACTGCATGTATCTGTGCGCAATGTGCACCCTATTTCAGACTCATTTTTACTTCTTGCTCCTTTCATCGGTTAGCTGTTTGCCTCAAAGTTTTGATGTAAGAAGGCCTTCATTTCTCTCACAATACTAGATCCCTGTATTATGGTAGGCGTATGACGCTACAGTTGGGGTGATGTTAAATTTTTTTTCCTATCCGTGTGATCACGTGCAAACACCTATTCTGTAATGAGCTATGGCTAACCATTTTTTGTGCTCATGCGATGTTTACCGTGCCTACGATATGGAACCTGTGTCTGCAATAAGTCATCATTATTATAAGCACACAACAGTACGAGGGCCGGGCATCTTTATGTGATGTAATTGTTTCGGGATATGTTACATCTATCAAACCAACAAATGTTTCGTGTATAGATTTTTCATTTTTGACAAAATATCTTCGCGGGCCGGATGAAATGGCTTCTCTGGCCGTAGTTTGGAGACCCATGTACTATAACACGCAACCACTTGAAAGAGATCGTCAAGAACTGTGTCATACAAAAAAAACGAGGTAAGCTGCAGTTACGTTGCTCAAAATGTTCACTGAAAGAAAATTGTGGGCCGAAAAGTGTGGTGACTAAGACCGGCATTTTCAGCCCATGCTTAGTGAAAGCGAGTGCAAGACGCAAAATTAATATATTGTATAACTTTATAGGTTTCCTTTAATCATGCTAAAAATAACATTTTTTTAACAGAAATTCACAGCTGTTAGCAGATTTTAGCTGAAGATTTGTGACAAGACATTTAGCAGAATCTAGCAGTTTTTTGTGACACAATTTAGCAGATTGAGGTCACAACCATCTGCCAACACTGGCGGTCAGCATGATACACTCAGACTGTCATGTCACGATGCTAACTAGAGAGAGCATGCAGAGAGTAAAGCTAGTAACACGGATGCTTTGCCCACACCTTTTATGATTTAGCAGGTGTTGAGTTGTTTTTTAAACTTAGGGTCCCGCGCTCTTGAAATGCTACAGGCCCCCGCTACCTTAATCCTGCACTGACCATACGGCGTTCAAAACAGGATCAAACTATTTCGGAAATACATTACACGACGTATGGCAAGGTTTCCAAATATGGGGTCCGCGGGCAACTGAAGGTTAGTGACAACTGCGCATGGGGTCCGTGAATATATGGAAAAAATAATTCGAACATGCACATTGCACAGTATGTACTGTATATACATTGTCACAAATAATTACTGCAATGATACGTTACTGAATTTCAGTGTTGTTTATTTTTCGTTTTGTATTATCCTTGCGCTCTGGTTGGGCAGCAAATGTGATTCGACATAGATTGTGGTCCGTGAAAAAAAAACATTCACAAGCGGGGATCCGTGGCCCATAAAGTTTAGGAAACCCTGCCTTATGTTATGAAAAAGGCGTTGATATATGTATTATAAAAACACAATGAGCTATCCACACTCTGACGAACGGTCATTTCAGGATGAACAGAGCCGGAAATAAAATAAGCATAATCGCATGGTCCAGTTACTGTCAGCGATGGAGAAACTGAAGAAGTTCGATCTGTTTTAAGTTTTCTAATGAATGCTCCAAGCGCTGTGTCATGAAACTTGAAACAAAATACTTTCACTCGTGATTAGAAAAACTATAAACGATTAAATTAATTTGTCTGAACCAGGGCTGTGAAGCAGGAACCTTGGAGCCAGGCATGACTCCTTTAGGTGCTGGAGCCGATAGGACTACTTGATTCGAAGCGGGCTAGTGTCGAAACCTGTAATTTTACTAAAAACCCCATCTCCAATCCTGCAGTATTCCACACTTCCAGCTGTAAATCATTTTCCAATGAATGATTAATTTGTTGAGCTAGAACTTTAGTACAGATATCCGACATTTTTTGTTAAAATGTATTTATTTCGAGGTCATTGCATGAATAACTTTAAAAGTCTTGATTGGCAGGTGTAATAGGACAAGATCCGGAGCTGGAGTATCGACAAAATGAGCACAGGATTTGGTGCATGAGATATATGTTTTGAAGGAATAAAGCTCTGGAGAGAGAGGCAAGGCATTTTCATTTTTGCCAGCTTCAAAGCCTTTGTTTGCACCTACTAAAGCGCAAACCTTACCTGATCTACATCCAGTAATACAAATCGGAGCGAACTATAAGTAAAACGAAGCTCCTGCTTACCCTCTTCTACATGTTATTAAAAATGGCTTCTTCACCAAAGACAGCAAAGTTGCTACAATTAGTCACTACGTTTCGGCACTTTGTACAATTACCTATGTCATGTGATGTATCACTTTCTGTTCGCCCGTTGACAGAAGCGAACATGCAAAATTCGAGAAATAAGTCACTACTGTTCATGACCCTGAATTCTCAAATATCCGTTTGTGGATTCTTTGTGTTTAACTGTCTCGCAACATTGACAGATAAACCTGCCGTCAATAGTTTTAATTCTGTTCTCTGTAGACAATAACACTAGCTCAGTAGATTAACAGCAGTTATCTTAAAGACAACCACTGGAATCCCCCGAGGAAATTTATACATTTTACAGCTTATTGCACTCTTATTGTCCAAGGTACACAATACTATCTACATTTTACGGTGAGATCACAATGAAACACAACGAAAGACAGTTGACTATCGTACACACATTACATTGTTCGGTCATTTGTCATTGCTGTTCACATAACTTATAGCAGCATGAATGATAATACAACCTTACTTACAGATTCATCCAAGAAAGTAGCAATCTCATTTAATAGTTTACATTTGTTCCCAATTTCCAAGTCTATCCCACCGTTCATAATGACTTTTGACAGAACTTTGTTCGCATAAGACTTCAGAAATTTATCTTACCCAAACAGGCAGCATATCGCTTTTACCTTAAACATCCAAAATCAACTAACTCTCTTCAGGTCGCATGCACCGTAATTTATAGCATGACTCGCTTTGTTTCTTTCTTATAGGACCTTCATGGACAGATTCGGCCAGGTGCAGCCCGTCGCATCTAGTTTAAACTGGTTTTGATCGACGAACTTCTACGTGCAAGTGTGCATGTAAGGGCTCGTTGGAGTTATCAAATTTGCTTGGATTCACTTAGGCTTAGTCTGTTGGCCGCGCGACCGGATGTTGCAACCATCTTTTTCTGTGCAAGGTGCTTACGTAGCTTAGCACGTGATTTCTTTCTTCTCTTACTTTAACTAGTAAGCTATTCATTGGTGTAAGTTAATCATGTGGTTTCTTTTTTTGTTCGGACAGTGCATGAGTAATCTTTTCATTGGTGCATTTTAATCATGTGGTTTCTGTCTTTGTTCAGACAGTGCTTTTTCGCAAGATAACGCCCTCTAACAATGGCGGCAAAAAGATGCCTTTATCAGTTTCGACTTTTGCCCCCCCATGTTTTTACTTGTTCCTAAGATTGCCACTTTCTTGACACTATACAACAAATATTCATAACACAATAATAATCACGAAATAATGTTATAGATGTTTCAACACTGGTCAATTTTATAATTGTTCAATTTTTTTGACAGAATATGGCACAGGTCGCTTTCGTCTAGTGTATCTCACGGTATCGCGATGGCTGATTTCTTCTGTTGACGGTTGACATGTTTCTTGTAGTGCGTTGAAATAATCCGCATCTCGCATACTTTTTTTCAATCTTTTCTGTGGTCAGCGTTGCAAACGTGGTATCTTCTTGCCAATAATAGAGTAGCTTGTTTTTCAAGTCTTGTCGTTTTTGAATCCTTTCCACGTACAAACCACCTTTACGCGAGGCTAACGAGAGATGGTATACATCGTCGGTGTAGTCTTCCAAGATTCGGTAGATTACTGTCTCGTCGCGCTGTATTTCTCTAAGGACCCAGTTGCGTAGCAAGGCAATGGCTTCGGTAATGTGTAGCTTCGCGAGAAACGCCGAGAACGTACACCATTGTCGCACTCCAAAACCGCTCAGAGGATTTCTAACGCTGCTCTGTTTTCCCATACGTATAGTTAGTATGCTGATCAAGGACATCTCCATATCATGATCATCCATTGCGTGATATTTCTGCATATGATACTCTTGTCGATTTATATACATGCTTTCTAGGTTAAGGATTACACCAGCAATACTATTGCATACATTTCATCATGGTTAGCTACAACTTGCACATACAATTTCAATACATACAATCAATTCACATTTAGTTTAGCAATCTCCGATTTCTAACACATTAACTAATATTCATGTTATGGTTCAAAAATACCATAACACATGGAAAGGACTAGAAAATAGTGCCCGCCATCAATCACCCAAGTAGCAGTAGTTGTTTAAAACGCATTAACATAATATATGCATACGACCGAAAGGAAGTGAAAGCAATCATTGATACAATCTGCAGTAAAATTCCCATGTGACGGAAAGGAAACAAGCATATCGTTACGATAAAAAATAAAATTCATGAAACGTGTGAAAACAAACCAGATTTTTGATAATCATAAAGTATTTCCTGCTGTTTATGTGAATCATTTCAACAAAACCAAAGGGAATGATAGGAGTTAGTTTCAAAGTCTAGCACTTTAGCGCTTTCCAGGTCTGCTTTGAAACTTGTTCAATAGCAAAGCGTTTGCCAAAAAGCTTGATTTTGGGTTTGATTTGTATTCATTCCTGAATGGTTAAGTTTTCTTTGGTTTTTATCTCAAACTTAACGTCATGTTTGTGTTTTCCTTCAGAAAAAATCTTCCTAGCAGGCAATTTGGGTCGATCTGCGACTCTATGCACAGCAACTCTTTCTGCACGCAGATGCAAAAACAAAACAGTCGAAAATGTGCCGTCTGGGGAATACCCTCACTGCAGTGGATATTATTGCGCAAATTACATTCAGTGAAAATATTTGTCGCTGGTCTTATCTTGCTCGAATTGTGAGTAATTTGTTAGACTTTCTGACATTTCGCGAGTTACAAGCAACGGTGCTTGCTTTTGTGCAAGTTCTAATTTAGCGTTCAATAAATGCTTCTCTTGCGATAATAGGTAGACAGCCTGTTGCTTGCGGTGTCAGAATAGGAGAAAAGGTTGTCGAATACGCGTTAAAAGCTCTTTGCTAGTCTCTACAGCGCGCAAAAAACTGACGCCACAACAATCATATTCTTATTGGTATCATTGTATATCTTTGCAGAGATTCGCGCGTGAATTATGTACGAAAACATTTAAGCTGTTCAATAGATGAACACCAATATAATTGTTGTTGCAATTTTGGGATGAGTCACACGTAGTGATCATAACCAGTTTGGGCGATCGTATCCAAAAATATCAAAGTCCACCTTGTATCTTTCGTACAACTTCACAACAGTATCGCGGGGTACGGAAGCAAACGTTTTTTGCACCACACCTTCCTGAGATCTGTATCTTCCAGAAGGGAAAAATGTCTGCCTGTGCTCAGCTGTGAAGTTGAGGCGATCTTTGAGATATCGCACATCATCAACCATAGTTTCGAATTTAAAAATATAATCGTATTGATGTTCACACGGGTGGCAGGTATCATTTTATCGAATCCAGTGTATGTCGAATTTTTCAGGATGAGGTTCAAATACCAAAAAATTGACAAAATCTTCAAAAGTCGCACATCCATCTCCAGCGATATCTCGAGCTGTTTCGTTTTTCCGCTTATTCCGATATTTCCTGTTGATCTTTTCTGACACAGCTTTGTACAAATAAGTGTGTCCAGGCGCATCTGCAGTTAGTTTATCGTAGAAGGCTGATACAAGACGGGCGAATGGATTTCTGACGGTAATGATCTGCGAAACAACAAATTCGGCAGGGTAGTGAACTTTCCTTACAACACTAAACCTGACTTGACCGGAACTTGTAAGCATTCAAAAATTGTGCAATCAACAAGAAGCGTTTACCAAAAATACGATATTTTCTATTCCGAAGCACTGGAGCAAAAGAAGAAAATCACTCTTTGCCAAATTCCCAAACTCCTGCTATTTCGCTTTCTGCGTTTGCAGTTAGGAAGTTAGGGCACTATGTTGCTTGACTTTGTACGGTCTGGACATCAGCAACAGGCCGTTTGTATGAAGACCTCTTTGCAGTGTCGTGCAGGCTAGGCATGTTCTCCATCAGTAAAGTAGCGGGAGCAGGAGCGGTTCTTTCTGATTGACCCAGTCAATCATGCGCTCGAGAAGGTCACCTTCGACACCGAGACCTGGTTAAAACTTCGACACCGAGACTTCATCAAAAATCCGAGACCAAAGATCGAGATCGAGGCCTGAAAGTTCAAGATCGCGACTCGACTCTTGAAAATTGATCGGATTTGCCGAAATGTTTCTAGAATCTTTCAAAAAATGTGATTACAACTTCCGAGGTGTGATTTGGCAAATTTTTGACATTTTTCGTACCTGCTGGGTTTTCCTTCCTTTGGATACAAGAGAGAGAGTTAACAGATCGAATTTCGGAAGCTAAACCACACCGTTGGTGTATCCAAAGTCTCAAGACCACAGGCTTGAGACTGAGACTTGCAGCCTTCGAGACCGAGACGACGCCTGAGACCTTCAAGATCGAGACTCGAGAAAGTGGGTCTCGAGACGAGTCTCGACAACATTGCAAACATTCTTTGATCTTGTGATCTACTACTGTATTTGTTTTTCACTCAAGTCGATTTTTAGTATGAGTATTGCCAACAAACTGCAGATGTAACCGTGAAAGCAGTATTTGAAGAGATCCACGTTGCGAAAAGCTTTTATGGATTTAACGCCTACATTTTAACGCAACTCACATTTGTCCTCACGCAAAACACATTTTTTTAACGCCACTCATATTTTTCCTTATGCAAAACACATTTCTACTCAGAAACGTTCTGATAAAACAATCGAAAATCTTTGTGAGCTCTTGATGATTCCAAATCTCTAAAAATTATGTTTTATTATACCAAGAACCTGTAAAAATATTCGCAACAGTGCACTGCCGGTTTGTTGAAAAACATTTCATTACACATTTGTGTGTGGCATAATCCGCCAGTTATTGAATCGGTCAGTGTGGTCCAACGACAGGAGCGCGGGCCGCATGTGGCCCGTCACAGCTTTTCAGTAGCCCGCAGAAGCATTCAGAAAAAAACAAAATCTGAAATGTGTTAATTTGTTTAAAGCGTGTGAGGATGGGTTTGTCTCACTGAATTGCTTGCGCTGGATTAAGTGCATTTGCACAAGAACAATACCTTCTCTGTGTACCATTTTGTTTATTATTTATTTGACGATAAAAAGCTCTACGTTTTCTATAGGCTTTAGAGGAATCAGCCGACTGGGTTCTGCTTTCATCTTTTTGCGACGATTCAAACTTGGGCATATCTGTATTCAAGTAACTTCACTCCACAAGTGAAAGAAGCAAGGAATCAATCACAAATTTTTAATAGGAAATCGATTTCACGTAACACTACGCATCGTCAGTCCTATCATACAAGATGATTGGAAACTCTCTTTACTCACTTTTAATGCTTCAAGCCACTGCTTACTTGCTGTAAGATTGTATATCGGAGAAACTAAATTAATGACGTTTTCACCTAAAAGACGGGCTTTGTAACCTTTTGCTCGACCTGCTTGGTAATCCTCCACAGACCGAAGGTTCTCAACTACCAATGTATATTGGAGCCAGGAAGTAAATCCGCACTTGTAAATATGGCAAACAGCATACTGTAAAATAAAAATGTAGTCAAGGGATTTATAGTAGCGCATAATGCTGGAACTTAATATCGATCATATGCGATACACCAGCAGTGTAAATGCTCTCAGGGTACTTACAGTTGCAACAATACTACAAGTCTTTACAGTTACTTCTAGGAACCGAAAATTGCACTTGCGCCTTAGCTGCAAGTTCAATATAAAAGATGCCTTAACTACAAGCAAAATGTGAGATAGTCATTTGATATGCTTATGCCTGTGTGACAAATGTACACATTTTAGTGAGTTTGACACCTTTCAACAAATGCAAAGTACATATCGCGGTTTTGATGATTTTGCGATTTTTTATGATATCGTGTTGAATGTTTCATTAACAACATACCATGTACGTATTTGAGTAGAAACTGTTGAGATGAGGTTGTTCGCTGAAACCGTGAAAGTTTGAATTCATTCGCCGACAACTTTTCCACAGCAAAGCTCGACGTTCTGCTTGTAGTGATTCCATTCTTTCTTGGAAAGAACTTGTTTGATGCTTTGAAGTTCCGTTTAAAAAAGCAAACGGCATCAACGAGGACTTCTGCATTGAGACCAAAGTTAAATATTTCTGTCATCGATGTACTTGGAAGTCAATGCAGTTCTTCATTATAATAAATATGATGGCAACATTCATGCTTGTGTCTTAAAAGCTTGTATTTCATCAAAGTACAGTAAATGCATTAGCGCCATCAAGCGTATACTCTATACTACCGCAGTGTATATGTCTTCGTCTTCTTTCATGTATTTATGTTTTTCTCTTTACTGCGATGCATGTTTGTCGTCCAGCGTTTTGCGTGTGGGAGTGAAGACGTTACACAATACAATCGAATCCTGTCATACATTATATATGATAAAATAGATAATCATTCTGTTCAAATATATCAGTAATGTCAAAATAAATAAATGCGAAACATTCACGGGCAAATCTATTTCATTTTTCAAATGAATTGCAGGGGAGAACTTTGTTCAGGGATATGTAAAGAAAATTTCCTTTAAAATTTGTTCGTAAGTCTTCACGGCTTTGTATTTACACTTAAAAAAAAATATGCGTGTTTTGAATGTTTGAAGATTATCTGATGCCTGTTAAAGACAAATTAGGATTCGCCAAATACATACCAGAAAACTTGATCAAAATCGTTACAATGCATGTTTTCATAGGAAAAACTTTTATGCAACTTTGAACCTCGCAACTAATCATAAATTTATTTGTTGAAATGTGAGCTTTACCAACTGCAGCTAATGAAGAAAAACCCTTCAATGACAATTTTGTAAAGAAGGAAATAAGAAATTTGAACGAAAGGTAAGAAATCGGCAAATTTGCGTTGGATGTATTTTCTATATAATTGCAGTCACGTCCATTTTTCCGTCTAACGCCGAATGTTGGCTAAAGCAACATTTCTAAGTCTTGAAAGACACGTCTTGTAACAACAAGTCACACTCAACATCAGCGGTACTTTTTAACACAGCCCTGTCTATTTCATCAGACATTGAAACTGTTACAATGAAAAGATTTCGAAAAGTTTGGATAACAGAGTCTATCAGTTGGCGTGATTACATCTTCGACCTTGTTTAGTCCCATGTTGGTGTGGAACCAGACCAATTGCCTGAGATTCCTGAAAATCATGAAGTATTTCGAGTTCCCTTAGGGCTGCTGCCCCTGCAACTTTCCCAAAGGAAAAGCGGGGGCGAAAAAGAATGAATGAATCATTGGTAAACTCAAAATCGCCCGCATAAGTGTAACGCTGTGCAAGTAGGTAAACAACTATGCAAGAAGGTAATCAGCTGTGCAAGCGCCAAACCCTAACGCTTAGCCATTTATTCTCCACATAGGGAAGTCTCAGTTGCGACGTGGGTTCATATGGCAAGGATGACTTACATACAGTCAGCGGGGTAGATTCTGCTGACTGCACTCACGAGAAAACAACTAAATGGACCAGGTGGCATGATTACATATCCGACCTGGCTTCCTTGGGATATACTGCGGAGCCAGCAAAATTATCAGAGGTTGCTGAGCGAGGTGTTTAGCGACATCTAAGGGCTGCTTCCCCGGCGTCCCTCAAGAGGAAATGCGAGTTGAAAAAATGTGTTTTGATGTGTAAACATAAAGTTTAAATTCATCTCTGGGTATTTAAAACAAAGTAAGCAAATAGTTCAATCACAAACATAAACGTGTGAAAACCAATGGCTTACTTGAATAATATCGGAAAAGCTGAAACAGTAGATTCCAATCATTGACAACACTCCACAGAATAGGCAGAATGAAAACGTAAGATTAATTATTCTGCTTTGAATCATCCTTTGAAGTTCTTAACCAAATTCTACGCAGTAATGTATTGGTATCTGAATAATTAGAAAAGTGAATCATTTTCATTCAAGTAGGCCTATATAATTTTCACAACATACATATTAGAAAAACGGAGCCAGACTAAAGCTTTGTTGAATAATAGCTAAAATGAACATGTTTTGTGTGCACTTCAGGATACCAAGATTTTTTCTGCTTCTTGGTTCCCAAGAATAAACACATTTATTTTTACACCATACTCGTGATGGTAAGGAGAGTTTTGGTAATCTAGAAGATTTCGAATTCTTTTCAGCAGTGTTTTAATTGAAAAAGCACATCTTCACACACTCTAACCATATTCACAAGGAAATAATGTGGTAGGTACGTCATAAACTTCAGCATCTACAACTGCAACGAAAACTCATCACAATTGTGTCACAAGGATCAAAATGTGAGCAGGCCTTCGAAGAACCAAGAGCTGTCAAGATACACGGTTGCAAGTGTTTTTACAAAGCACTCAAACTGACTTTGAAAAATATTGATTGTGAACTTTGAACAGAAATACTCTTTTTTGTAGAGTTCGTGAATACTTCATGGAAAAACTTTATCATATCTGATACTCACATTAAAAAATATTGATTCTGTATTGTGTTGATATTATTACATATTCTACATTATTCATAGATATGATGTCCGACAACCTGGCGAAATTTTTAATGATTTTTTGACAAGCCTGGTTGGTTTAAAAAAGTTCTTGACCATGAAAAGCGTTATCGTTTCCAAGTGCGTCCGCTTCGGTGCTGGTAGGTCGGAAGTTCGACTCTCAGCCGGGTCTTACCAAAACCTTGTATATTGGTACTGTAGCCTTCTTACCAAGCGCGCGCTGTGCTGAAGGGCTGCGGGGGTCATGTACAACGCAAAAAAATAAATCAAATGATACCCGACCTTCCAAACACTAAATATTGGCGCAACGAACCACTGTGGTTGTAAAGCGTCATCAACACACTATCTCAAAAAAATAAATAAAATAGACCAATTTCCACCAGGCCGTCGCCTAGTTGTAATGCGTTTTGTATTGTATTGAAGTTCAACGGCCAGTATAACACTATAAATGCGGAAGAACATCACCAAAAAATTAACGTGGGGCTGGGACACCGAAAAAACAGATGAGTATCTTGCCAAAGTGTCCGTAAAGTTGTGAAAAAGTATATGTTGGCCATTACAACAATTATATAACCATTAGTACGTGACTGTTATTTATAATCAAATATTCAAAACTAAACAAAGAAAAAAAGAGTAATTGATATATCAAACAACAGTAAAATGGATTCAATCTCATATACAGTACGTTCGCTTATGTGCTGGTGTGTCTAGACCAGTGGTTCCCAACCGGGGGTTCCCGGACCCCAAGGGGTCCGAAGCAAGATTTTTTGGGGTCCGAAATGCTATTTTCGAGGGTGAGAGTTTGTATGTTCTTGGAAGCAAGAACCGAGATTTATGAAGGATTGCAAATGCTATTGCTCAGAAAAGATTATTTAGCCTAATTATTCTAACTGACCTCGCTAATTTAACAATTTATATTGCTAAATGCGTGCGTTGTTATTTCCGTTTCACGTTGTGGTTACCACGCTGAAGATGGCTGGTGATATGATTGCAAGTATATTGTGACGTTTAAATGTTTAGGGCGCAACTATGTCGAAATTGTTGTTTGATTCTATTGAACTCAACTTGTGATCAACCATGGAAAGCTACCAGAAATTATGTGCGAAAGCCCCATAGATGCAGGAGCAGGAAACTTTTTGGGTTGCAAAGTATATTTTGCCCAATTATTCCCTAAATTTGCTTGGAAAACTTTTATGCGACAACTTTCTCCCTACAATGTTTATGCTTATATTTCAAATTTTGTAATGCATATTTGAATATACAGAATTTTTTTGTAATGCAGAATTTGGATATTGGTTCTTGAAATTTCTTGAAATCTTGAAAATCTTACTAACCCAAATGAAACGAAGCAAGCTAGTCTGCGCAAAAAACATTGTCAGAAGCCAGCTGGCTCAGTACTTTTGAGCATCTGCCTCACAGTTCTGAAGTTGGGTGTTTCATTCGCATTTCAGTTACTGCTCTCAGTAAGGAAACTTACACATCCCTAGCTGAGGTAGGCTTAAAGCTTCTCTGAAGACATATATTCAGAGAAAGGAAGCAGCTTTTTAAGCCTGTGGTTCTGCCTCCAACGCCGTAGTAAAATGTTTTGTTGTGTCTGTTTTTACCAACCTGCGTTGTGCAGACAGTATGTGCCTGTTCTATGGACTTCGTGTCTAATTGCAAAATCAAATTAAATTAAATTAAATATTGCATGTTCAACAGCACATATATGCAAGAAATAGTATTGCAAAAATGTGTTCATCCAAACATTGTAGTTAAAATTAAAAACAAAAGTTTTTGTAAACTTCCCTGGCATTGGACTCTACTCGTATGAAATATGGTGCCCTGCTGCATGCTTGATTACCTCAGCGAAAATTAAATTAATAAAGTACATAAATGAAATGCCTTCTTTTGCATATACTCTCAAGTCAGTCAGTTACCTATCAACTCCCACAAACTAAAACATGAAGTTACGAGAAACAGTTTGTTGGTTTTATATATATTTAATGTGTTGTCTATGACATATTAAACTTTTATTTATGTACTCAGTAACAAAGAAGTATAATTACATTATTATTGTGACAAATGTCGAAATTCCTTTGCCCAAACTTTTTAAGATTTTGCCTAAATTTTTGACAAATAAAAAAACTTTTGGGTGTGCGCTTACACACCTGCATCCCAGCTCCTACACCATTGAAAAGCCCTATTTATTCTAGTACCCTTTGCAACAACAAATTTGTGCGAATCTGGATTTTCCCCTCTACTTCATTTGAAAAAAGTATCGGAATTGTTTGAATCACTCGAATGCTTTGCTTGTGGTTCTGAGTAGCTGTATGTGCCAAGGTATAAGCGGATAATTTCATAGAAGCAGCAGTAAAAGAGACACTAGGTTTGTTTCTAATGGACAGTATGGTGTGAAAGTCAAACAGTACAACTCAGTACTCTGTGGTGTGTTCTCAGTATAGGTCTAAATATTACGAGTAGTAATTTAAAAAATGAAGATACTGTAAAATCGGACTGTTTTTGTGATCTCAAAGCTTTGTTGAAAAGAGGGGGTGCGAACGTCACTTTATATTTATGAAAGGGGTTCCAGCGTCAAAAAAGGTTGGGAACATATGGTCTAGACCAGCTATGTCCAACCCAAATAGCTTGCTGAGTCAAAACGTATGTCACTATCTTGACCAGGGTCGCACATTGAATGACATTATATTGAGGGCTCAGCTAGCAAGCCTTGTCAGCATCGCTTACAAACAAGAGCTGCAAACCTCTGGGATCTCTCCAAAGCGATCAATAAAACCTTGCTTGCCTTTGGTAGTTTTTCACAGTGAACGCTCATCATGCACAAACCGCACAATTGCGTAGACTTGTATGTTGACATGACTACGGACAACTTACTAGAATTAGAACACCACGCAGCTTTTGCAAAATTGACCAGGTGAATTATGAAAACTCGCTACAGCAAATATAGCTTTGCACTCAGTATTCACTCAGATATCAGACCTAAACCTTAACGCTGTTCTTTTTGCTACTCATGTTGTTATTTCGTAGCATGTGCCACCAGGTTTCAAATCAAACAGGCAAATTAGCTCTTCTGGCGATTATTTTAGTAGTAGCCGACGTTTTGCCCATCTAGTCTGTCTAAACCAGGGGTTTCAAACCCGCTTCAGTTCAGGGGCCCCTTCAGGCAAATTTAATCTCAAGCGGGCCGGAACAATGTAATCACTGTTCAACACCCTGGTTATAAGCATTGACAACTTCCAACTGTTTTCATAATTTAATGCAAAAAGTTTAACCTTATCTGGAAATGATTATTAGCACATAAATTTTCAATTTCCCCACGTAAATAAAAAAACGCCTTATCGCTGAGAAGACTGTCAACTGACGGTGATGAAGACCTCTGGTTCGGACGAAATTAACTGTCCGGACAACCACTTGCATGACGTGATCCATTTTCAACGACTTGCAACACAATGCCTCCTGGTGCGAAATACAGTGAAATGTCCACAATTCACGTCCTCCACTT
>Ga0210059_1007692_pt1 | contig 17081 bp, 6 predicted proteins | sample Ectturendosymbi2_FD_188042 | JGI IMG/M metagenome (GOLD analysis project Ga0210059, IMG submission 188042) | Ecteinascidia turbinata endosymbiont from Florida, USA - Sample 2 (SPAdes) (version 2) | ecosystem: Host-associated > Tunicates > Ascidians > Unclassified | place: Key West, Florida...
CTATCCTCATGCTTATGAGAATGAATCTACCTTTAGGCATGAATTGAACTTGGTTTGAAGTCGCTTTGATTTGTGTCCACGTAATTCTAATTTTAGTTCAATTTCAGGTTTTCGAAATTCAGTTAATTTCAATTCTAATCAAATATCTGACAGCTGAATTAGCTATAATTTTAATTCTAATCTAATTTAGAAAAGCTAAAATAATTCTAGTTGTCCAAGTCTGGTCTGATGAGCGGCAAATCTTGCTTTCGAACGCAAGCCGAAAAAAAAATCATGCCGAAATGTTCGATTGGCGCAAAAGTCTGTTGTTGTGATAGCGTACCACTAGCAGTGAACATTCCTACGCACGCCTGGTCACCACGATGGAAAGCAAAGGAGTGGTTGCAACATAACTTCAACACAGACCATTTGCCAGAAGCGGACAACTAACGTTGAAAAAGACGGAATTTGCGCGAACATGAATAAGGTGTTGGCAAAAATGGGTTTGTACGGGAATCCAGTGACTGTACATGCACAAACGGGGGGGAAATCTGAACTGCAGCAAACAATACCTGATTCGTCTTCCGCGAAACTCGTAATGTATTGAGAATATCGGTTGGTCAGTCCACCGTTGACGCAAATATCATCACCTCCCATGCAGATCTTCCCACGCGTCCACGCTCCATCGGTCTCTCGTAAGTAGAACAGTTGCCTGGAGAGGACCAGAATGAAAAAGGCCCTGACCAGTGACCAACGCTACAGTGCCCCGGTGACAAGAACGCCAGTCTTTTGAGCTCGCAATGTAAGGTTGATGAAGCAAAAGTAATTCATTTCTCAGCGGACAACTTTTACCAAGCTCTGTGTTAAAATCTTGAAACTGAGAGATCCGTTGTGCTTCCGGGGATATAAAAAAGTAAGATTGAAGCAAAGATTTTGCTACCATTGTTAAAACAGGTGGAAAAAAGTTCGGAAAAAAGAAAAACACGTTAGGCAGTAGAAAAGAGGTATGGTGTTGATATAATAGTTTTAAGTGCTGATGACGACATGCCGCAAATCTGTAAAAACTTGCAATTGCCAAATCCAACAAGGTATTCAGTACGTTTGCAAGTGGTTACATGGGAGGTTACAGTTGAATAGCGCCACAAAATTAAGTTCGTAGCACCTACACCAGTCAGTATTCTCCAGTGATAAAAACATTGCTAAAAACGTTTGAAAGCTCAAGCTCGTGCAGGTAAGAAGTCGATAAATCAGTGGTTCTTAACCTTTTCTCTATCACGCCCCCCCCTACGTAGTCGTGCTTTGTTTCAAGACCGCTCTGACATTAAATATGTTGTAAAAACAGACGTACAGTATTTATTGGCAAATTTACTGATCAAATTTTATATGTTTAAGAACGCGTGAGGACTCGGGCCCCCTTGGGAAGGCGTGCCCCTCCGGTTAAGAACCACCGCGCTAATGAATAAACGAACCCGTTTGCCCAGTCCGCAAAAACATATAGTCCGTTCAAGTTCGGTGATTCACATCCCCTGTACACGTAGCCTCCGGTGATTGACTCTCCTTCTGCATGGCTGTATACGTCGATGGGCGGAGCGTGATCAGCTGGAAAATCAGCAGATCTACTAGTTCATATGCGTAGAAATTGTCTTTTTGCCACGCAAAGCAACCTTAAGTTAAAAAAATCAGGCCTTGCAGGGTCACACAGTGCAGAAGGATCAGAGCCGTTGCAATGACCATTGTGCAGCGAGATTAGACTGAACAGTATTAGTTTGCAAGACATCTTCATGACATGTTGATGCAAGTCAAAACCACAGTACAAAATATACGTCGTTTAAAGCCTAATCGAATGTATAAGTCTTTTGCATGTATGGGCTTGGCTGTATATTTGTTCCCACCCCTTGTATGATATCATAATGGCTTTGAGACCACAATGCAGTTTGGCTGACAAAGGTTTGTGGTACAGGCGTTGACTTCCTTTTTCTAGCGTGGTGACTTGATGAAACGGTGTCACGAGCTTGCATTAAGAAATTTAGCGAATAAACCCTCGGTGTGTGCTACTTCAGTTATACCCTCCCAATGAGCGCTCAACTTTGAGTTAGTCTCTTCATTTAGTGCTTCGAGGCATCGGAGGAAGCATTTTATGTGGGGACCTCGTTCACCGTGCGTGATGAGTGATCGGTACTTGACGAGATTTCATTTTGTGAAGTTTCTGAATAAATCCGTTTGTTCATCTGTTGGCATGGCATCATTACAATAAGATTTAAGACCATGGTCTTCCACGATGCGCTGTGCTACCAAGGCAACCTAGTATAGTATAATTCGGGATCAAATCGTGTCTCAAGCAGTTGAGGACTCATGGAAAGATTTGGTATACACAGGGGGTTCGTAGGGTGATAAAGTTAGGAATCACAAGAAGTCACAGCAATTTTCACATTCTATAACAGTCAAAAAGCTGCGAAAGAAAAAAGCTTGATCGGATTCTTTTGTAATAACGCGAGATTGAAATCAGCTTTGTTCACGTCACGTTTGCTGCAGCTCGGCTCTCTCATAGAGACACCTGATTTATGGCCGATATTCTTGCAAAGTTAGAAGATCAACGTTGATGAGACTGCCGCTTAATTTACTTGGGTGCGGCGCATGGCGTGGCGTGAAAAATTTAGGGACAAGATTAGGTCTAAGTGCCCAACGGGACACAAAACGTCAACGGAGAACCGTAATTTAGTGTGCTTATATACTTCTCTTGAATACTAATGTCCTGGCGGAGAAGAGAAACTGTTAACTTTATTTAACGTACATTTTTTCGCGACCTGAATGAAAAAAGATTGCTTAGAACTTGAGTTTTTGTTTTGTCATGAATCCTGCAGGAATACACTTAGTTACGGTGAGCAGAAAAATTAACCAAACGCAAATATCGCTACTCAAATGTTCTGATGCCGCCTTCAGCAACAGCATGACACTAGGATGAACCTATGAAACAAATTATCGCAAATTGATGATCAGTGGCAAATCAAAGCGGCATGCTTACCGATGTTATTGCACAATTCTTTCTTGTAGCAGGAATATCCTTCGTATCCGTTCCATCCATAATTCCCACCGCGTTCAATGATGTCAACTTCTTCGAATTTTTCTTGCCCGACGTCACCGCAGAAAATACGGCCAGCTCCTGCGCCTGCACCGTCAAGAGGATAAAGCACACGTTGAAGTCAATTTTCAAGGCAAATCAGGAGAATTACAAAGCACAAGCTGTTGTTTTTTGTTTGTGGTGACTGCAGAGACTCGGGCAGACAGTGACGCAAAACACACCCGACGTCATGCCAACACCAACATTTGCCAGAAGGAAATCCACGGACAGAAGCAGGGTTTGATTTCTCCTGCTGACAACGACGATGAGTTAACAATGAAAGCCAACTGAACCTTATCGATATCAGTATTCTATCTTCACTTGAACGTCAGACAGTCATGCAGTAGTCCTGATATTTTATCTGTATCCACTAGCAGAACCCAGTGTTCGAAGAACGTCTTGAACCGTGAATCATTCTGTCAATTATCAAGCTGAGAAATATTGCTCACGCACATCCAGCGACGTTACCTGTCGCTCGGTCGCCCCGGTCCACTGCGCAACGCCACGGGTTCCGCAAACCGTACGCATAGATCTCGGGCTTTGCTCCGGTTTGGTTGATGAACGGATTGTCGACAGGTATTCCGTAAGCCAAGTCTGGAGACCGGTCGTTCACGTTCACTCTCAACGCTTTGCCGAGGTAGCTGGCTCTGTGCATTGATGAGGCAAAGATCAATCAATCGATATTGGCGGAGACCAGAAGTAGTCAAAGTCGAAGGACAAATTGTATTCGGAAAGCTGTTATGAGCTTGGGATAGCGACATGGTGGCGTCGCGGCGAGACAATCTCGACTGTTCGTCATAATCAAACTCAAGCTTTTGAAGTTGTCAGCACGGGTAGCAAAAACAAAATTGCCGGCAAGCGAATTTACTGAATAACTATTTTTACGGAAATGTGTAGGTGTGCAGAACCATTACCGCGGCGTAAACCAAAGCACGACTTTGGCAAAGATAATTTCAGGTTAAGGAGAACCATTTACATATAACGCTCTTTGGTACTTTCCACATTTTGAATTACATCAACCTGAAAATGCTTCAACAACAAGTCTCCACAGGGACGACGCAGCAAATCGAATCGTGACGTGTTTCACTAGGAAATCGACTTCACGTAGTTTTCGCATCTTCAGTCACGTAAATTGCAGGCAAACGCTTACGAGTGAAATGATGAAAGCTAAAGCAAGGTTTAGATTACAGAAAGCACGTGAACTCGTTTTAAACCTTTTAAAATGTATTGCACAAAAATTGCAACAACCTGTGTTTTAAAGTTTTTTTCTAGAAATTGGGGGTGGCCCAGTTTCACAGCGAACTAATCGAGTCCGGATAGCTTTACAAGACATCTGACCTGCAGTTTCACAATTCGTGGTTGTTGCACTTAAAAGGTGCGTTGAATAGTGACATAACAGATTGTTTTGTTAAACGACTTTGTGCGAAATATTTAACAGGCAGACATTTTGAAACGTCCATTCCCGATGAATGACGTTTAATCACCAAGTGTTTATCATAGTCTATCACACAGATTTAAACACAAAAGTGATACTCATGACAATCCGCCTTTCTAAGGGCAATGTCAAATCTCAACGACATCACTGCTTTACACTTTATTTTGCCCAGTGAAAAAATCCCTAAATATAAAAAGAAAAATGCAAAACTGACCGCAAGCTTTAGAAAAACAGCTATTGCGCTTGTTATCAAAACGCTGTTCATGTGCAGCGATTCAGAAATACGGCTGAAGCAGAACTGCTAAACTCATACCCTGGCCACGAAGGTGTAACAGCCAAAATGAGATTCACAACGCCCCGTGGTGTTTGTTCAGCCCCAGTTGAAAGTCGTCAGAAAAAACTTTGAAAAAAGTTAGAACCATCGTCATACGCAGCAACGAGGTACGTTGGGGTGTGGGGGGGGTAACCTTCATATCGTAACGTGCATTAAAACAGTGAACAGAAGACATGGTGCTTCATGCTGCATCATGTCAGCTTTCTAAGTTGTTCCCTGACAGATCCAAAATAAAAGGAAAAACCCACTCATGCCAGCGCACAAAAAGTTTGGCAACTAGCTCATTTGAGTTCTAAATTTATTTTATGGATTCCTATAAACTTGCGGCACGCATCCACCACCTACGGACAGCCTCTGGGCAGCAACACGGAGGATAGGAACTTACTTATTCTGTCCGTGCCCAAACGGATCGCCGCCTTTTCCACCGTCTCCAGTGAATATATAAAGGTAACCATCGCGAAAGAGTAACTTTCCGCCGTTGTGGTTACTTGCAACCTGCTTGATGTCAAGCACGACGCGCTCACTCGAGCGGTCCGCCATGTTCATATCATCGCTCACCTGTAAACATTAAGCGTGTTTTGGCTGAGTCTACTCTACATCCAGTTGAGGGGATGGCACAAAAACGAAGCTATTTATTTTCAAACTGTTTGCCACAATGCATTTCAAAGCAGGATAAGCACTTTGACAGTTAAACCATCCGAAGCGTTTTACGTCGTGGAACGGAGGCAGCTTGTGACAGTTTCGTTATTCACGTGACCGCGACAGTACTTGTAGCATATTACATTTGCCACCTTCACGTTGGCGAATGAAGATAATCTCACCACACAACACGTTTAGAAAATGAAGATCGGTATCACAAATTCTCAGCCAAAATCAAACGGCCATATAGCAGGTGTGGCCAAACCTACTCTATGTATGAGCGGCATATCGTAGAACCAAAGTTACAAAGAGCCACAACGTAAAAATCTAAAAATACGAATTCATTTGCAATCTACGCGGAACGAATTGCAAAAGTAATACTGTACGGCACGCTGGTAGCTACCACAGTACAGTGCCACTTTTAGAGATATCACAGGCTCACATTTTCATAACCCGGTTCGACCCATCACAACCAACCCGTACTCGTAACCCCTCCTAAATTTTGGCCAGTACCCAGCCCAATCCATAAAGAAGGCAGTGCCTATTTTGCCTCATAAGGCCTAAGCACTGCTGTGTCTTTTTTGCCTCATGAGGCGAAAGCACTGTTTTGCCAATATGCTTGTACATAAGATAAACTTTGGCAAATTGGGTTGGTATGAATAAAATTTCTTTGAAACTTTTAAATATTTTAAAAATACTGTTTGAACTTGATCTTCTACAGGTAAACGTCATTTGTTTCAAAATTCGGTTTTGTTGCACTTGTACTGACTGGACAGCAGTTTTGTAGACTGCTCCCCATCAACTATACCGGGGATTCTCAATCTTTTCAAGCCTGTGGCCGAATAAGTAAAGAAACATGGCCTACCACCTGTACAACTTCTCAAATGCGACAGATGTACAAAGGAGAAATGAAAACAACTAAAACAATATTCAATAACACAACGTGCGCTAAGATCATAGCGAAGGCTGTGCCTCTTTGTTTTTAAAAAGCATAGATATTCGAAGCTCATTTCATGATAATGCACCGATCAAGTCATCTTCCACATAAAACCTGCTTTTAGATTTCGTTTTCGTGGCAACAAAAGCAGGGCTGTGGGGCTGGAACCCGGGGCCCATGCATGATGCATGGAGCCGGAGCCTGAAATATGAGTTGCGGCTCCACAGCCCTCAACAAAAGCCACCTGTCTGCCTCAAAACACCTTTAGTAACTACATATTGTGCACAACTTGGTAGACTATTTGGAAATTATTTCCATGTCGGAATAATTTCTAATGCATAATGACGAAAGAGAGCGCATTATGACGCTTATATCTCAGGAGGTACCTACGTTTTCGATTATAAGGATCAGCTTGCAAAACGTACAATTTCAAAACATCAGGCTGTGGCCCGTCAAAAATTCTTCCTTGGCCCACTAGTGGGCCATTAATTTATGGCCCACAGGTTGAGAAACCCTGAACTATGGAGTAGTGTAGGCCTAAATTAATGACTACCACTGGAGAGCGTACAGTACAGTCACAAGGAGCAGACAACATACATTAGTAGGCCTATGCGTTGTTCGCTTACATCACGCCTGACAAAACTCAGAAAAACTCTTGAGGTCTGACCCGAATTCCACCAGTGGGCGCCGTTACTGCCAACTTGCATTTTTGAAAAAATTTTCCTCAAACATCCTCGAAAGTGCTTCAAAAAAGTTAGGAATGTAAGTGCTTGGACGGTTAACCGCCCCATGAAATCCTACCGTTAACCGCCATTTTAGCGGCCCATGCCATCTCTAACCACTCTGCAATAGAAATAAATATACTGTATAATTTTTCGGAATTTCGAAGAGCCGCAATTGGGCACCCCTGCTACATAGCGTAGCACTAGAAAAACAACAATCGTTATAAATATGATTCTTTGATGCGATTAGAAACCTGTCTTTTTCGCTCAGAAGTTTGTTCGAAATAGCTTTAAATATTTCTGTCATTTTTTCTATAATTCATGTTCCTTACTTGTTAAAAAGCTACTAGTTGCGTCGTACTCTTGATGCGAACCCCCTCATGGCATAGGTCAAAGAAGCAAGCGACGCGTCTTTGTGTCCTCGCGTTGCACCGGGAGGAAAAATACGTACAATGCCAAAAAAAATGATCTGCGTCGTGTAAGAATCTTCCTCATTCATTTCGTGAATATCTCAAAACTCGCCGTAGCAGCTGCACTACGTTTGCGGACGATATGGCCGGTTTGACTTAGAATGCTTCAGACCTTTCACATAACAATCGTTTGATGACCGTAAAAAAATATTGGGTACGTATCCTCAACATAATAACCTTCCGACAACGCTATAAAGTAAAAAACGAGCCGATTATTACCAAGGGCGGCGATACAGTAGCTAAGACAAGAGACGACAGTGTTGACCTTAAAATAGATGCGAGCAATGTTCATGCCACATCAAAGCAGCAGCTGACCGTATTCCTGAATAACTAGTCTAACCTAAATTTTCTAAAAGGAAAAATTTACGCAAATGCAAGAACGTCACAGAAGACAAGAAGTGGTTATACCGCACCCTTACCTTGAATTCGCTAACCCGCGATACGTGGCGACCGTTTGATCTGTGCGAATAAAGAACATAGAACAGGCCGTTCGTCGTAAAGTTCGGATGAAACTCAAGGTCAAGCAGGCCACGTTCATCGAAAGCCCTGTGAAAATCACACCTTTGCTGCAGAAACGGATCGTTTTTGGCAATAGATGGGTTAAGATCGAGGTAAAGAAGTCTAATGCAAGTGATGAGTCCTAGCTTGCTAAAAGTTTTGCTAGGCATCCATTGTTGTAGAAGAAAGGTTTTTCTATCTGTTGAAATTTTAAGGGGCTTCAGCTGGGGCTGTTTTCAGACAGTTGTCTTCACATGGATTCAGTGATATAGAAAAGTATAGCTAAAAGTCTACAGATGGTTTAAGATTGCAAAATGCGGGTAAACTACGTTCAAGTTTACGGCTTGAAGATCGTTGACAAGCAAAGCGCATCCAGTTTCTAACACGAACATGTAAGAGCAAGTGGCAAAAGTCCAGCTGCTGCACTCATTCTGTGGCAAGGCTGTTACCGGTTTCGAATTTCGTTGTAAAGGGTCAGAAGGTTGTTTTCCAATTGGCAATTAATAGGTGACTCGGGACAATACAGCTGATGCTCTAGGCAGCTTTCACATACGCACGTTGCATTCCTGTGCAGAGCGAGCAGCTGGTGAACACGTGTCCACACCCTTGGTAAGCGCTTACCTCCCGCTTGCAAACACATCGCTGTGCAAGTCCAGAAAAGGCGGCGACAATCTAGTGAAGTTAGAGAGGTAGATCCAAATAACTCCTTTCTGTTCAGCAACGAAGAACCTAATCAAACCAAGTAGCACATGCATATTAGCTCAAGCGACACACACCAGTTACACTGCAAGCAGATTGCGAAAAAATGGGTCAACTGCATACTTTCGAGTAATTTCAGCTTTAGTTACAATTGCTCATCAACTCATTTCATGTTGACCTATATTATTTTTTGCAATGCGGATTTTATCAAATTTTCAATATTACTCCTTATCATGTACCAATACTGCGCATACCTTTATCCAAAACTTAAACAAAAAAACAGCAACAAAATGGTAATGGAAAACAAACAAGACTATTGTATATAGCTCTTGCTTGTGCGTTCACAGTGTTATTTGTAAAATGCAACCAAGTAGCAGAATTGCATACTTCTTTGAAAAATTTGAGGATAGAAAGTTGGTGACATTTTGGCACAAATACAGTATAATCATTTGTCTTGGCGGCACATAATTCATATGCTTCCTGAGGCCATTGGATGTCTTTGCATCCTGTCATGTGCAACCTTCTCTAAAATAACACAATTGCTGATGCTTTCCTTTAGCACATTCCACAGCAGTAGTCACCATTTTGCTCATTGCGTGCAATTAGAAACAAACTTTTTTTCAACGAGGCTTCTGCAAATGACAAACGTAAAAGCCATTTTCTCTGCGTAAGTACTACACAGCAGTACTGTTTTTAAGCGGTATTCCCAATTTGTCTTTTTAATGAAAAGCACTAGAGTAGACAACAGTGTATGTACCTTCACAATGCAACAACAGCACTGCAGTTTCAGTCATGTCGGTAGAAATGCAGCTTATTGCACGCTATATCTACAAATGCCATTATTTTCTTGCAAGTTCAGAATATAACAAGGAAGATAATTTCATTGCGTGGATAAGGTGGCCTGAAGTGTTAGGATTTACAGTTATGGTTAGAGCTTAACCTACAGTTCATGCAACGCAGACAAGAAGTCATTAACTGATTGCCAGCACAAACGGCAAAATAGCTCCAGAAGTGATTTTGCCTCATCAGTCACACTAGACTGCTTTCAAGTTTTCGGAGTATAAACAGGAGTCGTGGTGTACATTTCCAATGAGCCCCAAAATAGGAGCTGGAGTCGCTTTTTTGGAACAGGAGCAGGAGTGAAAAAGTGACTCCGACCACCTTTGCTGCAACCAAACATGGTAAGCGCATTCGACCGTGAAAAAAGCCATTGGTTTTGCACGATCATGTGAATTGGCAAAGTTGCGACAAGAGAGACATGGAATTATGTTGCTGTTGCTTTGAGATGAGCTTGTTTGAACGCAATGAAAAAAATTTTCTTGACAAGAGCACAACTCAGCTGACTTGATATGGTGTGTACCACCAATACAAATACGTCTGAGCGGTGTGGGAGCGCGTACGATGGAGCAACCCACTTCGCGCAAATAAACAAGCAAGCACTGAAGTACCCCACCTTTGAGTGCCATCCTTGGCATGCGCTGCAGCTGTAGGTGTGAAAATGTCGTTGATGACTTCCTTAACGCACAGTTGCAAGCAATTCCCTGAAAATCGGTGAAAATCCGTTCAAAAATGAGTACAGGTAGTCGTCTACGAAGATAGAACAAAACACGTTTTTGGGGAGCCAATACGTAAATTGCTTAACAACATTGCATGCGTGTCCTTTACATATCATTATGTTAATCAAATATCAAGAAGTTTTATCTTGCATCGATTTAACGCAAATCACAGCGCATCGACTACAATGGTTTAATATCCCAAAATACTGTATAACATAAGCAATATCTCAATATCTCCTGTAACTGATCTGATCATACTATTTCTGACAATTCATATTGTCAAGACCAGATGCAGTCAAGCCTGTGCTTGACTGGCTGTCCCCACGAATTCGGCCCTATCTGTGCGTGAAAAGCACGTTTTCAGAAAACAGGGACTTGAACTTTTTCACGAGCTTCGATTGTGAAAATGTGCTACTTTCCTGTCTCACCGCAGCGTTACGCCCGCAATTAATTTCCTAACACTTGTTTCGTGGTTCTAGTTTCAAATTAAAACATTTTGTGTCATCTTCGTTGTTAGCTGTGCAAATAAACCAACTGCCATTGCTTTTTTGGCCAAGTTTCACGGTTTTCTTAATACCACCCACCTCGGTGGTATATCAGTTGGCAACAACATAGCGAATAATGTCAATGACAAAAACAACACATTTGAATAACCAGCACTGCCATGGAGACATAGCAAAAGTTGGGTATGAAAATTTTTAAACCGGTTGAAATCGACACTCAAGCATTTTTCGAACTCCGCTTAACCATGTTTTAATTATTGTTACAAGACGTTGCATTCTGTGAACACTGACCTTCATTTGACACACCGATGTTTCCAAGGTTACTGGTGAAGTTCAACTCGTGCAAAACATCCGGGTAACAATAATTTGGATTTGGAGTTGGCAGGGGCACATTCCCAGTCAGCTTCGAAATCACCTCGCTGCAGCCCGCCAACAAGTTCGTCAAATGGCCGGAGCAAAGTGAGGGGAAGGTGTTTGGTCTTCCATCACTCTCCGCATCGTAAAGATGAGCAGCGTAGGGAGAGCATTCCTAACAAACACTGAGTTTACAGCCGCAATCCAACCTTTTGAGTATATGAGACTTGCAACATTTTCAGAACGAGAATGGATGGCACGCAGAATGAACATCACGTTATTCACCAATTTAAAACAAAAAGCATTGCTAATTAATTACAAATACTTGGCAGGAAGTGCATTTCGCAACCTAGCCATTCTAATTTTTTTACAACAAAGGGAAGCAAAAAGTTTAGACCAGGAGCTAAACAACCATGCGTTCTCGATTCTTACATGAAGATTTCGAATTTGCAGTGTTTGCATTTCTTGCCTCGACAAGAGTTTCCAGAGCACTTTTCTAATGTTAACTTCCCACGCAAAATTCCGATGCATTTTTATTGGCTTCCTGTTAATTTTGAGGTCTACAGCGGCCTAAATGCTGCTTTTGTGCAAATGAAAGCATGGAGTAACATGTTTTTAGAGTCCTCTCCTCGATGCTGTAAAATCGAACTTGGCGCTGTTATTTTTTCTAGAATCTAAATAAAATAGGGATTGAGCAATTTTACATTGAACAGGACACAAAGCGTTGCTCAGTCATGGATTTCAAACCTTTCTGCTCAGGTTAAGAAACGGTCTTGAGCACTAGTTGCATTGTGACTTTTCTGGAGTTAACAGAGAGTCACACAAGTGAAGTGAATAACATACGCACAACCAGTTGAGCTGTAAGGTAAAGTACAGTATAGCGCCAAAATTGTTGAAAATACACTGAGCTGAGCCGTTCACATTTTGGGAGTACCAGCTTTAGATCAACAACGGGAAGAACCGACATAAGGATCTTTCCGTTCCCTACACTTTACGAGATCGAACAAATGGACTCGGGTTCATTTTGCCACTCTATGGACAAGATCACTTTTAGGCATCAGCATACTGTTAACTGCCACAAAAACAGCAACATACGAGGAAACAAATTATGCACGCCCCGCACCACAGCGATCATCTAGCGAAGGTGGAACTTGGTTTTTATCGAAGATGAAAACCACAAGCCACAAGTTTAGTCCAACAACAAAACATCTTAACCTGGCACAAGATGTCTCGGACGTAAGGGCTGCAACGTGTGCGCTCGTCATCTGACAAACTGTTGACGAAGTTGTGGTATTTCAGAGTAATTTCCCGATCGCCTGTGCAGCAGCCGAACGTGCGATACTCAGTGCAAAGTTGAAACTCTCCATCTGGGCTGATAAAACATTAGTTGAGAGATGAACCGCGTGAAACAGTCTGCATACTACAATTTTAAAAGTATGCTCATTTTCTTACCTGAATGGAGGCAAAAAATCCAAGCACTGTGGGTGTCCCGCGACTGTTTTAAGCAAAACGATGAGCCAGCAGAACTTCAGCATTTTTATCTGAGGACACCTACGCAAATGCAAAAACGATAAAGCAATAAAGAGTAGCTCAACTCGCCTAACAAGTACAGCGCACTTCAAACGTCAAACTAATGATGCATAGTGAATAGATTTGTTGAAAATTTTGAAACAGCCAAACAGACATGCTAAAAATATAATAAATCTGCTTAAAAATCTGCGCCAAATAGTTGATTTGAGAAACTTTGGAGAAGGTGGAAAATCATACATAAATAAATCTATTTGCAGGTTTACATTCGTATCAAACAGCTTTGAAGATACAATGATATTTTATTTCCATGACTGCGGGTAACTTTCTTCTAGATATCCAAAAAACCTGGGTAATATAAAAACATGTAGCTGTGTATAGTTCAAGATACTCAATATAATGAGGATCTAAACAATTGCTGATACAGTGAAACTTCGAAACGAGCAAAACATCCCTGTTTTGTCAAAAACAGTACCTTCAGTCCATCGCTATTTCACACATTGCAAATAAATACATTTGGGAGATGACACAAACATGATACAAAACAGACGGTAAGAATATGCTACTACTGCGTTGTCCCCATGAGTTATTGAGCTCATAGGACAAAAACGAAAAAATTGTGGGAAGCTTTCTGTTGTACTACAAGGCTGCAGACAGCCTGGCAGCCTTGTAGTACAACAGAAAGCTTCTAACACATGAACTATGGGGTATTATAAGCAATGGAAAAAGCACTGAACGCATAGTAATACTGAGCATAAATGGTGCAATTGCTGTTCAATATCAGTTCATAGGGTGAAAAGTGAACAACACTGCAAAAACCAAGACATTAATAGTTGGCACTAATTTGCAATAAATTCACTATAAACCAAAAATCAGCAAGGCACGCCAAAATAAAATGAACTTTTTCATTAGTTATTAGGATCACCAGCTCCACTTGAGTGCAGAAATCGAGAGGTTGGAACATAAGATGTAAAACCGTCATCAGAGCTACGCAACTCACTGATGTCTGACGTTTTGATATCTGCTAAATCGGATGTCCTTAAATCGCTCAGGCCAGACAGGTGAAATGAACTCTCAGAACTTCTTCTAAATTTGCGGCGAATGCGTTCATATGATGAAGAGTGTGACACTGACACTACAGGAGGATGAGGTTTTTTTGACTTCAAAGTTGGCTCAGAGACCAGAGATCGAATCACTGGTGAATCAGAGGGTGGTGGTACTGGCAACCTAGAGGTAATTGGTGTAGAAGCCAAAGAGGATGAGTTATCAGTAGGTTTTTCTTCATCAGCACCTGGCTGTTTTGGTGAAATATATTCAGCAGAAATTTCAGTGGACAACTTTTCCTCATCATCTGCAGAAACAAGATTTGAGGAGAGTTGAAGTGCAGTAGGACTTGTTTTTTGGTATGTGGCCCCAAGAGGTGGACTGAGGGAAACTTCGGTAGTTGGATCAGGTGATACATCCACAGATATCTTAAGTTGTGGATCAGCACCTGTAACATCAACTGAAGCATCAACTGCAGTGTTCTGTGGGGAAGTTTCTAATGTAGTAAGGGCAGATGCAGAGCGATCCCATGATGCTTGGTCAAAGTCATCAGAGTATTTGTATTTGTCACTCAAATCTTCCATTTGATCGCCACTGTATGAAGACGTAGCAGTTGGAAGTCGTATCTCTATACTTTGTCTACTCTGTGCTCTTGGTGAGCCAGTGTCAAGGGAAACAGCAACATCGTTTGCAGATGGATAATTCTGATCATCCAAAGAAAAATGGGCACTGACGTCAGGATCTGAAACTGATTCTACAGGCTCTTTGCCAGCAACAGTTGGTGAGATGTTTTCTGACTTCAATACTATTGGTTTTGTGTAAGTTTTATCTTCCAGCATATGACGTTCTTCAGAAAACGCAACTGGTTTTTGCTTCTGAAACTTCTTTTTGGGAATGTGTGATGAATGTTTTCTAACAGGTTGGTGTTGCGCTTTCTGATTCATTTCCATTCTTAACAGCAATGACTTTGTCAGACCATATTTTAGTGGATAACGGTGAGATTTTTTCTTTGGGTTGTCATGACTACTCTTCTGCACAAGACTTGATGAAGTGCCTATAGTTTGATGATTATGTGTCTTTGTGAGAAGTAGCGTCTTTTTTTGAGATCTTGCAGATAGTTGGTTTTGTTCACTTTTTAAAACCTTGCCCTGGTCAGGGGAAGAGAAGGAACTATTTAAACCAAGTTTTAAGACTTCTTCAACTAAAGCTTTTAATAGGGGGTATTCATCAGTGGGTTTGGCATCAGTCTGTGTGGCTTCACATTTTTGACCTAAAGTACTTCTAACTGAGATAAAACAGTTTTCTTTAACAGCACTGTCAGATTGGTGAAACATTTTCTCTGATTTAACTTCTCCTTTCAGATGGTCTCTTCTTTTGTGTGCAATTTTTGAACGCTTTTCACTGTCCTCTTCACCTTGAAGTTCTTTTCCAAATATTTCATCATCTTCTTTATTGTTTGGTTTCTTTGAAGTGTAAAACAAAGCAGGTGGACATACCACATTTTCAATAGAAGATAATGAATTTTGCTTTCTCTGTATTGCTGTTACAGCAGGTCTGGTAGGGTTGTGGTTAACAGACACTGCCTGTAAATGGGGCAACATGGAGTGCCCTAGACTTGTTAGCTTGTATGAAAGGTCAATGTTGCCCACTGAATCATGCATAAAGTTTGTAATATGTATTGTTTCTGTAGCACCATGACAAGTAGTTCTGTGCAGTCCATTTGTCTGTATATCAGTAACAATATCCTTCATCACATGGCTAAGATCAAATGAACTGGAGCCAACACATGTTTGTTCTTCTGCCAGTTGATCAAGAATGATTACATACACATGATTAGACTTCAATCTTTCAAAAAGTTCGGTAGTACTTATCTTGAAAAGGCAAGATTTACCTTTTTCAAACAAGTACTCATTGTCACCTGATGGAATGGTGGAATTCAAATGAATAAGGATAGTTGGAAAATCAAGGAAGGCAACTGCGATGTATGGTAATGAACATTTGATTCGCTTCCGAAGCTTTACTTTGTCAACAGCAATCTCAAAGCAAAACAAGGATTCCATTTGCTTTAAGGGCAAGCTTTGCCAAGAAATTACATTTTCAACTGCATACAGAGCCTATAAACTTGCTTGGACACAAATTGTATTATCAAGTGAGATTGTCCAATAACTGCATATATGTACAAAAATAAGATTGTAATGTTCTATTTAAATATTTTTATCAACTACTTCAGTTCTAAATAAAAATTGTTTCTCTCATCAGAGAAGCTTTAAACTGCAAGAACAAGAGTTTTTATCAGGCCTTGCCTAGTTTGCTATGGTATTTATTATTACAAATGTCAATAGTTAAAAACATTAGAACACACATGGCAGTGGTTGCTATTTGCCAGTTGTCTCATTCTAATACATTTCATCCTGCAGTGTGTTTCTTTCTTGCATATCTGGAGCTCAAGTTATGGCTCAAAAAACAAAAATTGGGTGAATATTCAAGTACTACAAAAGGTAACGTTGGTAACTTTGGTTAAAGGGCATAACTTGAAAACCCTTTGCTTAATGATTTCTAAAGCAGTAGCATGATCAACTAACACATATTTAGCATGATCAACTAACACATATTTAGCATGATCAACTAACACATACTAACACATAGCCTATGCAGCATTCCAGGTGTGCATTTCATGATTTTAATCTGCCGATTTAGTTTAGTAATATGAAAAATACTTTTCAGTATATCTGATATTGCTTTTTCTTGAGACTTCCTTTGCAATTATCATAAAATCAAGCACTGTCTCTTTATCAACCAATTCACAGCATGAAAGAAAATGAGAAAGATCTCTTTTTAGCAAAGCAACCTGAAACATTTTAGCTTTAAGTAGAAGTTGAAAAAACCCAATATTTCTTTTTATAATGAGAAGAACTGTTGAGAAAACTCAAGATTTCTTTCTGCAGTTGAGAAAAACTGTTGTGATGTCTACCATGCACTCAGCCACCTACTTCTTAAAAATACTGGCACATCCATATATTCTCCATCCAACTCTGTCAAGAACTTAATAAACTTTTGATGTTTCTGAGCTCTATGTTATTTCCCTGTCTTATTATAGGAAGTGACTACGGATACACCTGTCCTGATGGCGATGCAATTCTAGTAAAAGGGTCAGTTTGTTATTCAAACTGTGTGGATCTCATGGTGTAACGGCTACTATGCCGATGGTTTTCAGTTTGACTCTCACCTTGCCGACTCTCGTTTTGTTTTTTTCACTTTTTTTCAGG
>Ga0210059_1007693_pt1 | contig 17079 bp, 10 predicted proteins | sample Ectturendosymbi2_FD_188042 | JGI IMG/M metagenome (GOLD analysis project Ga0210059, IMG submission 188042) | Ecteinascidia turbinata endosymbiont from Florida, USA - Sample 2 (SPAdes) (version 2) | ecosystem: Host-associated > Tunicates > Ascidians > Unclassified | place: Key West, Florida...
AGTTTCCAGTAAAAACTTCAGTGAAATACTACCACCTAACGGTTGGCGCCCAGGGCCAGGCAAAGTGGGCCAAGGTGGCCTAAAAGTCCTCCACTTATGACGTCACTCACAAAAAAACCGCAACCCCCAAGCCAAAAATTTTTTTTCAAGTGCAGACTAGAAGACTTGCCGCGTCTTTTGAGACTTTTACCGGGTCTGTAGAGCATACCGGACCGGAGAAATTCCCACTCAAACCCACGTGCGTTTAGACATTTTTTTTTGAAAATCCCCGAATCCTAGCGGACGCCAAAGAGTCAATACTAAACTCCATTACGTCTTCTGCTACCTTTTCCTTCAAACAGCAATTTGAAAATCACCAACTGCATTTATTCTTACTGTCTCTGAGAATTTTGACTACACCCAATTTCCAGAACAGGAGACTAGGTCTACTCCCTTGTGCAGATAGGCATACTCTTTTTATCTGTAATTTTTACTCACCAAGTTGTGTTTGTTTAAACACTGCGTATTTTGTTTTTGAATTTATAAAGTGTTAATTAACTGGTCCACTGCCAACTGCACATAACACCATGCAGACAATGTCAAATTTCAACAGTGGTAGATATAACAATTACATAATCCACAAACTTTGTCAAGTAATATTCATATATACAAATCATCACATAGAGCCTACCAAGAAATGGCCTGAATGCACTTTGACAGAAAGCAAATTAAGAATAATTGAAATAAAATTTTGCAATATGTATCATTTTCACACATTTTGTAAATGCAATGATTTTAAACAAAATATTAAATTAAATACTTGTCTGAAAAGGGAGACTGGTGCTATCAATAATTACCTTACCTGTCTCTTTGATCATTTGCCTCATTGGCTTGATGGTTATAAAAAATTTCTGGCAGTACTTCACAACTATCTCAGCACCCTAGCCAGCAGGTGGTTTGCTGCTGAACCAATTGCGGTTTTCAAAATTGTCACATAAGTTCAAAAGTTGGTTTTGTGAAAAATGTACCTAAAGCAGTGGAAAAAGCATCTGAATTTCAACACAAATATTTTTGTGTGTGGGTGCCAAATGTGTAAGCAAAAAAATGTATGCTTACAAAATGGTTAATTGATTCCATTGGTGCAGTCAGCAACATTCTTCTAAACAAGATGTGTCAAGAAAAAAACAAAACAAACTTTCCACCATGCCCTAGGAGATCAGAAACAAACAATCTTAGCTTTAAAGCCTCACGCAATACACATACAAAGACATGTCCAACTCCATAAAAAATACAGAAACCTGTGAGTGCAGTAATAGAAATCTGAAAGTTTTGCAGTGAGCACATCTGTCAAATGAATAGCATGTGATGTTATACAGCAATGAAGGAAACCTCGTTGATGGATGTACAGCAGAGCATCACATACCTGAAAATAGTAATCAGTCAGCAACAAACACCAAACAAGTTGTTTGTAACTCACATAAAAACGCTTCAATATCTGGGATGTATGGAATTCTGTTTCAAAAACATCAAGGTGTATTTCAAGTTCCAGCCTAAAACAAGCTAATTCAGCCGCACACTAAAAGTAATTGATTGTAGCAACTTTTCAAGTTATTTGTGGTAGCATTACATTCTCAGAAATTGTTATTATTGCTCTAATAATGACTTTATCGAAGTTGTTTTGCATAACCGTATTATTTTTGTTGATTTTCCTCTCCGGTTTAGCAATGTACAAAACTGCACATTTGGCATGATATAACCTAACTACAAATAAATTACTATGATTACTCATATAATCAACTACAGTCTAAAGCAATTAACCTTTATCTCAAACTTAACTTTCACAGAAATTATTATCTACATATTAAGCAGTAAAACCCCTATCAATTCAACAATTACAACCTTCAGCTAAAAATTACATGAAGCTATGAGAATTATTTATTAACACTAATTTTTTTTGTCAGAGCTACCATGTCTTTCATTCTGTTCGGGCATTTGATTAGTCTGTTGCAAAAAAAACTTTTATTGAAAATGATAAGAGTCAATATCTTTTCAAACATACAAAAATATGTAGTTGCTCCTATTGAGTTTTTTACACAGCAACAACTTACCTTGCACCTAAAATGAGGATAAGAAAGCATGTTAAGGATGGTATGAAAGCAAAATATTGAACTGACATTCTTTAAAATTTACCTGTAAAAGCAACTTCACACTATCTTTGACAGAAAATCTCATCCTTCTTTCATGTAGTGCATAATGCAATGAACCAAATGTGTTTTCATATATCAAACACTTTGGTGCAAATGAAATATGAGAGAATGCCTTGCTTGTGCTGAAATTTTCATCAATACACACACCATGAAGCATTAGCATGTTAGGATGACGCAAAATCCTAAAAATTTAAAACAATTTTGGCCATAATTAGCACCGAAACACTGAACCACAAGGAAAATGCAAATAATACTTCAAACATTTTAAGTATCTAAGATTACTTTAACACATCAAAGGCCAGTCCACGATATATTTGTGATTGTTGTCTGACGCTAGAAAGCCGTTATGGTTTTCGTGCTGACGCTTGAGTGGGCAAGGCGTTGTTGTAAAAAGGCTCTGGAGTGAAAACCATGCACGGTAGAAACAAAAATTCTGCACAAAAACGTTAGTCACATCATGGAGTTTACGAAAAACAAAATCAACGAATTTTTCTACTTCTTTTGGAGAGAAATAACACCCTGAAATAAGGGTAGATTGGCTGTTTTTTACTTTGAAAGTTTATTACGCCTATTCTAACAATGACAAAAATGTAAAAATCACAAAAACGGTTGCTATAGCTGTTACAAAGCATTCTGCCATGTTTTAAATTAAAAAATTGTAAAGAAAAGTTATAACAGTTTTTATATTGCCTGGTCCTAGACAGCATTTCTGCTTTTCGACTCCGTCCGAAAACGCACATGCATTGAGCTGTGCTTTGCCTATCGCTAAATAATTCAGTTTTGGTTCGATTTGACTAAAACTTACAGCACTATTTCGTTTCAATACGTAAAACCTTCACAGATATTTTCCTTGCACTAACTGAACTACGAAAAAAAACTTACACACATTGCACCACAAAAACACGAAAAATTTTATTTTCACACGAAAGAGCAACGCAAAATTTTCTTCGCACAAAAAAACAACACAATTTTATTTGCGCGTTGCCTGAGCATTCAGCAATTGTCAGCTCTTGGATGCTGAAAAGTAACCCTTCCGTTGTTGTTGTTGTTGTTGCAGAAAAAATGTGAATATCACAGAACATGTTGTGATTACCTTGTAGCAGCCGCATGTCAAGATGGTAGTGCATGAAACGAGAGGAAAAAAACTACAACATTTTTATCAGCTGGTTGTAAATATGGTTGGAGATTTGTGAAAAAGTTATGCACGCACGTTCAGGTGCTTGGCATTGTTGCGATGGTAAAGGACGAGCAGCAAGGGTGCAATGCAAGCTATTGTTGCCAGCAACCTTTATTGTTCTCTGTTAAACTCTTAGAAATGTATTGTTGGCAAGCAGCGAAAAGATCACATGCCGCGATCACTGAATTACTGCTTTTTCGCAAATCAGTGGGTGTTATTCTTCACGATGCTCTTCCTGGTTCACAAAGACTTTGCACTAATGGGCTGTTTGAAAATTGCCAATGTGTGAATGTTTGTGAAGCAGCCGAACAGGTGGCTCCAGCAGTTACTTGCTGTTGAAAAAAAATATTTGTGCTAAAGCAAAAATCATCAAATCTCTACAAGAGATGTTCAGCAAAAAAATTTCTGAGTAAATATTTATCCACATTACACTGGCGTTCACAAATGCTTTTCACTAACAGGTCATTTGAAATCTGCCAAGAGCGAATGTTTGTGAAGCAGCGTTGAAAACACGCGGATGATGCAGTTACTTGCGGACGAAAAAAATATTTACGCTCAAGCAAAAATCGTCAAATCTCTATATGATAGGTAAGGTTTTAAATCAGTAAGAAATTTCTGAGTGATTGTTTATCCATATTACACTAGAAACTGCTCCCAATGAAATGCAATGTGACGAGAAAATCAGCCATATGGTTACAGCAGGCCGATTTTATATCCGCATCTCGGCGAAACGCATGCGTGACTGCAGGCAAAACCACCATGACTGCAGACAAAATATACCATGGCTGCTCTGAAATGCTCTCCTGACCACACCGTACGTCAAACAACATTATAAATATATTTTTGTGGTTGCTAGAGACTTGTACAAAATGTTCGTACTTTCTAGAGGAAAACATGCGAACCAGTGCTCAACGGTTAGCATTTGAAGTGAAGTACGAGTATATCTTGCACCAGTTCATGAATATATTGTGCAGCAGCAGTCTACGGATGGGCAACGACTAGACACGGCGATTGATGTGTTGAAGTAGCAAAAATTATAGGTGTATATTAGAATAATATATGTTAACTGCATCAGTTAAGTGGCACCGTGGATTTAGTATGTGGCACTAAAGTTGGTTCACAAGGTTCATTCCCAGTCAGACTATACAAAAGACTTCAAAAATGGTACTTGCAGTCTCGTGTTTGGCATTAATGGAAAAACACAAATAAAATGTTCTCATATCGTGCTGCCATTGACTTGCCACCAATCCAGCATTTACTACAAAAGTAGCCTTAAGGCCCATAGCAAAAGCAAGCAGAGATGAGCTTCACAAACCAAATCATGGCACAATAAAGGGAACATAATGAAATGGAATTGTTCATTTATCAATGGCCTAAGACCTACCCCGCTTACAACGTCATCCACAAAAAAACCAAAGTCCATACTTTCCAATTTTTTGCATTGCCATCTAGACGACTTACCGCATCATTTATGGGTTTGAACAGCTCTCTAGCGCAATCGGCAGACGAGTTATGGTGCTGCAAAGTGATGGCTTTCAAATGGCTCATGTGGGTCTTAACACCTTGACAGCCAGTCTACGAATATATCGTACCTGGATTTCAGCCTGAAACCAGCAGTTTTCGGTTGCCTTAATAACGCCATAGCTCCTATGCCGATTGTGCTAGAGAGCTGTTCAAACCCTCAAAAGATTCAGCAAGTCTTCTGGTCTGCACTCGAAAAAATTTTTGGGTTGGGGGTTGAGGATTTTTTGTGAGTGATGTCATAAGTGATGTAGTTTTTGGCCATTTTGGCTGATGTTGCCTGGCCTGTGGCCCAATCGCTAGGCCAAAGTATTTCGCTGAAGTTTTCATTGGAAACCAGTCTCAAGTCCGAGTCTTTTAAGCCTTGGTTGACTTTCTAACGTTTCTGGTTCAAAAGTTATGATCTAAAATAAACAAACCAATTAATATCACAGGTCAACAAAAAAATACTTTTTGTTTTAAACGAAGATATGACATAACTTTTTTAGATAACATTTGGGTGCTGATTCCAAATTTGGCATTCATTTTCTTATGACACATCAGATTTTGGAGGTACATCTTAAAGCTTTTTTTGGGTATATAAACAGTTGTATGCTACTATACTAGCTTTTGTTTCCAAGTGAAAAATGACCTCATAATTCAGTCTATATAAAATTTGTGAATTATTACAAATGATCAATAAAACAAGTTGAACAAAGAAACAGAGGACTCCTTCTATAAGTGTTTCGAACAAGACTTTCTTTTAAAAAGTATGGCTGGATCACCACAATACAACATTCAGCAAGCAATACCATCACTGATTCTTTTCAGAAACCCTGGTGTCTTGCTTCTATAGCTTCAATATTATTCACTCTGGTAGTCACTGATGGCATCAAGGTTTTCCAAAAAACATTGGTGTGAATGAAGAAAATGCATCTTCAGAGATATAGCCTATGCAAACCCATCTCCTGCTTAAAAACAAAGAGCCCTAATATTTCCTATAAAGATCGAGCACATCTACAGTACCTGAATGCCTTCCAAGCATAGGCGTAGCCGGGGGGCCCAAGGGGCCATGTCCCCCCCAATTTTTAGAACATATAGCCCTTTTGTACATTGAGAAGCGTTTTTCCAAACAAAATAGTGTTATTCACCTAAAATCAGACATTTTGGCCCCCCCACATTCTTGGGCTGGCTACGCCACTGCTTCCAAGCTTTAACTCTAGTGCATTCTTGACTGGACATTCTTAAGTCGAAATTCCGATCTGTCAAAACCTCTACAAATCTATAGGCCTACAAAATTCATTCTTTCAATTTGGCTTTCATGAGATCAGAAAACTCGTCACACAAATAGTTGAATTAAAGCTACTGGAATTGCATTTGGCTAATGGTTTCACAAACTTTTTCAGCATGCCTAATTTCATATGCAGAGGTGACATCAGGACTTATCATGATTTGCTAGTGGAGTATGCTGAACTCCTGAACGCTGTTCACTCCAGGAACATACGAGTTTCATGTGGACGAATGTTTGTTCTCATAGTGATCTGCAGTAGCACCTAGTCCTGGAGTGGTTGTCCCATAAACATAAAAAACAGCCTTACTTGGAAACTGCTATGTGCATTCCCATTAATATGCTTATGACCTTGAGAGCTCCACACAGGCCACACTGGTAGTCAGTGTAGCCAACTAAAAAGCATTCAAAACAATCTGATTTTTATCATATGATTCATTCAAATGAACGGAATATGCATTGGGGATTTAAAATTTTATATTGCCTGCATGCACAGAGATATCAATATGTCACTCAAAACAGTTTCTAGCATTTCAATCACTCAGTTAAGGTTGGCAAACTTGCTTTTCTTTCACAAATGGTATGTTTGCTACATCAATTATTATTCTTTGTTACGTCACAATGTAAAACAATGCAACCTTCAGTTGTTCATAGGCCTGTGACAGGCTAGGTAGCTGGAAACAAAACATACAGATATCTCAAAAACTAGATGTGCTACCAAAAATGACATTTTTAAGTCAGCATCAAAAATACATTTAGGGACACTTATTTCAATCACCGTTTAAATTTTGCTGTTGATCAATGTTATCTAACTATGCAATTAATCAAATATTTTTATTACTTTAGATCAGTGGTTTTCAACCTTTAGAAAAACGGTTCGCACTCTTTTATTCAACGAAAATTTCATTTGGACAACCAACATTAGTGTTGCTCAACAATAGTCGTAAAGTCGGATTAGATTCTAAAAAACGATGTAGAAATTTGTTTAAATAAACAAAACAACGAATACCTACTGCAAATTAGTCCAAGTAAATTAAAAGTAAAAACGAGTGGAAGTACGCAAAGCAGTGATTATTACAAAACAAAGATAAAGATTGCGTGAAAAACATATTGAGCTAACGTTGACAGTACCGTACTGTAAATAAGCATTTAGAGTAAGCACTGTTGTGATCGGAAATCCCGAGCGGCATATGCGCAAAGCTTCGCACCGTGGCAGCAAGCAACAACAGAGATCACCTGACGAGATCACTCTCGTCGTCACCGTTAGCAAGCACAATCAACTGTTCACCAGGTTCACAAGCATTATTAGAGGTCACTCACCAAGATCACTCCATCAGGATCACTCTATCATTGCTTGTTCGCGCCACACACATATATTTTTGTTCTTCGTGCACATCCCGTTCGTGGTGATCACACAATCAACGCAACACCACCGGAAAGGTTGCAACAGCACAAACAAGTAGCAAAAGACACTAGGTGTGATAAGACAAGACCAACTAGTGACAATAAGTTTAAACAATAAGCTAAAACACACAGCGGGAACAATAAGTTAAAACACACTGCTGATGACATTGGCTCTGTTGAGTTCTTGGATGTCAATCACTGCATTGCAGCTGACAGCGTTTTTGGTTTTGTTACTAAAGACTTCGTCAAACCTACATCTGTAGGGCGAAGGTTCATTCATGGTTCATCACACCATCCTCCACCAACTTTTAAATCAATTATATTTGGAGAAGCCATAAGATTACGACGATTGAATGAGAGAAAAGAAGACTACCTTACAAGCCTAAATAGATTACAGAATAAAGCAAAAAAGTCGAAATTTCCTGTCAATATGATGGACGAGATGATTACACTGGTGTCCAAGTGGGAAAATAGACTGCACCCACCAAATCCTAGTGATAAAAAGAATTACAGTGTCTGGCCAACTTCTTTTCACAATCTGCTTCGTCTAACAAAGAAGGAAAAAACTTTAAATAACGAAGCTATGGTCACATATAAAAGACCAACCAAAGTTGGCCAACTTCTTACAAACTACAGATCACTGGTGCACAGTGAAGCTTCGAACCAACAGCAAAGAGGCTACTCAGGACCATGTGGACACTGTGCGTTGTGTGGCAAATTTGGCAAGCACGATGCAAACATGGTACCTAAGTCACTGCCTCGCACTCAAAGGGAAAATTGTTTCCTTTAAAGCAGATGCTAACTTGCGAACCTCAAATAAATTTTCGAAACGTTGGAATTCCCACCGCTCTTCATGGAACACTGTCAATTTGTCTAATGACCAAGAGCAGGTGCCTTTACTACACCATGTGGTGCACGAACATAAGATTGAAAAAAAGCCTAAAATCAGTGAATATTTTATAGTCATGTTCGTAGAACAACCTAGCTATGATTACCTTGATATTTGTGAAGATAAGTGGCTCAACAAAATCAGCGCTATCTTTGCCTCGCATTTAATGATAGACTTGCCCTTGTTTAGACGTTGCTCTTGGCTTCACTTTTGTTTTGGCGCACCATTTTTTCTTCTCTCATTTATTGCTCTTTCCTCCCGCTGTGTGTTTTAACTTATTGTTACTAGTTGGTCTTGTTTTGTTTGTGCTTACTCTAAATGCTTATTGACAGTACGATACTGTCAACGTTAGCTCAATATGTTTTTCACGCAACCTTCGTCTTTGTTTCGTAATAATCACTGCTTTGCGTACTTCCACTCGTTTTTACTTTTAATTTACTTGGACTGAAGATGCGGTATGGCGAAATCGATTTCCATTAAATAACATCAATGCGTGCTGATTTATTTTTGTTACTTGTGCAGTGTGCACAGACAGTGCGTAAGTACAAAACACAAAAGTTCAAAACTAGTCAAAAATGACCACAGCGGTCTTTTAGTGTTAACTATATTATTTAAAAGAACAGCGTAACTTTATCATTTAAGGACAACTATCATTCAATGTTAAGCTGTTTTCCTGAATTCACACCAGAAGTCCAAAAAATTTGATTGATCTAACCAACAATTAGGTAATGATTTTCCTAACTGGCATAGTAGCAGTGAAACTTCAATAGAAAGACCACATAGCCAAACACAAAGACTGAAACAATACCATGCAATGAATAAAATAAAATTGTTCCTTTTATGTGTTGTTGCACCTGATGGGTCTGTTCCTTTTTTAATAATTTGCCACAGCCAAGTACAGCATGATGTGTTCTTCAGTTGTTATATTGTGCTTTTGATTGTTCTGGTATGTTGCTGGCCCATGGCATTGAAGATGCATGGTGTCTGGGTTTATTTTCTATGTAATAGACTGAACAAAATCAAGTCAATTCAGTAATAATGTCTGAAAAGGTTGGCTGCTTACTGTAGTGAATTGTTATGGCACTCCTTTTAATACTATTATGGGACAAATGACCAAAATGTCTCAGCAAAGAAAATCTAGCATAGTCTTACATGACAATAATCTCGTAAAAAATTTGCCGATTGATTCAACCGTACAATGTAATTGATTTTCTACTTGTGAAAAAGAACTTCATAGAAATGGATGCGGTCAGCCATGTAGTCTAATATGTGCATTCATTAGATAACATCTTTGCGATAGCATGCAATGTGTTTAAGGTTAAAGGTTTTATTCATTGTCCTATTACATCTATCCAACAGAAAAAAAACGTTATTTTCATTCAGCAGTCAATAAAAGCAATTAAGGTCATCTCTGCAGGTTTGTTTTAAGGAAATGCAGTTAAGTTTAAAATCAACCATTTATTACATCATGCTTAGGTTTACCCTTGTTTGATTTAAGGCTATAACAAACAGTATATACTGATTAGAATTGTACTAATACAACAGCTGAAAGTGGTTACACAATTGTGAGAAATTCAAACATTCATGGATGTATCGGTGTTGTTTGTTTGCACAGGTAAGGCTTCACCAGAATTTTACCCTCTCTATATATTGTAGTTATGTTGAAAACCACCTGGTGGTATTAGGCACCACAGGGAGACGCAAGCATAATATTAATGTGATTAGGATAAGTTCATTTGCCACTGATTGTGATGCTGTTCTGTGAGTGACCCCTGATTTCATAAGATACAATAACTTAATATATTAAGCTAGAAACCTGTCTGTTATTGTGGTTGTATGCTTATGGCTTAATTATTTTTGTTTGTTTTATCTTGTTTATCTTTGCAAGGTTCCTGAATAAACTGAACTGAACTTTGTTGCGATCACTTGGCCTCAAGTAAGGGGTCTCAAACTCAAATTCCTCGAAAGGCTAAATAAGGCTTTATAAAGTAACCCAAGGTCTGCATTATAATTCTGACACAACAATGGCGATACCTGAACCTTACTAGAAACAGCTTGTAAAGTTTATTTCCTGCAAATGTTGTCATGAGTTACAGGTAAATCATTCCTAGCCGTCTCAACATTTGTTTGAAAGGAACTTGTTCACTTTCTGACTGAACACTTTGAAACACCAGTGCATCAACCAAATAACTGAAATGTTAATTTTTAGAAAATTCCCAAAAAGCACTGTGGGCTGCGCAAAATGACCATGTGGGCCACATGTGGCCCACATATTCGAGACCCTTGCCTTATGCACTTACGCACTGCTTTTTTATTGTGTTTACATTTTTTCAAAAATTCAGTGAGTTGTCAAACAAGCAAACCAAAAATGTAAGCCATGTCTTTTGTCATGCCATTACTCGTTCTGACATAAGGAAATTTGATTTTGCAACTCCTACAATTTTGTGAAGCTGATGCAGCCAATGTGTGGCGCAGTCATAATAAACGGAAGAAAGGCATAGAGCAAAACTGTGTCAATGAAACAGTAACAGCAACTGACTACAGACGTCTAAAATTGCAATGCTCATCAATATTGAATCACCATTTCCAGGAATCTAGCTTCAACAATGCCATTCAGTGCAAAACACAAACCTTGTACAAAAAGTAATTCTCTCAAAACACAAACCATGTACACAACTCAAAACACAAACCATGTACACAACTCAAAACACAAACCTTGTATGTAAAGTAGTAACTTTGTATATATTGTACTTCTTATTTATAGTACTTTAACAGTGTTGAAGAACGGTTACCAATAACAATGACAAATGTATTATCATTTATTTGGAGCTACAAACATGCCTCAATAGCTGTTTTTTTTACTGAAATATTTTGGTCATTTTTCCTGAGACATTTTGGTAACTGAAACATCTCAGTCGTTTGTCTCATTGTTGCATTAAAACTCACCACAACAGTGTTTTTTAGTGTATATTTTCAAAGATTCTGACCAAAATGACTTTCAGTCTATGACCGAAAAAAACTCTGCTCAACTTTGGAATTCATCTTTGATTTTGTGGCACTTTCTTTATATACTGAAATGGCTTGCATGGCAAGTGTGCCCATAATATTTTTTGTAATTTTATTGTCACACTATGGAAGGCACACATCCAGGTCATAATCATGCTTGAAGAAAAATTCTAACACTTCTAGAATGTTACATGTGAAGCAGAAAGTACATGTCATCTGATTCTGACACCATTTTCTGTTATTCTTTTGTTTACTTCATATGAATTTTTGACATCGAAATTCCAGAGGCTTTTGTTAATCCTCCACCATGTGCGACTTCCTTCATGTTGTAAAAATGGACAATCCTGATTTAGAATGCCGAGAAATACTTGTGTCACAATATCTTGTAACCAGCTTAAAATCCAGAGTGGTTTATATGCATGTGTTAAGTGAAATGCCATTATTAGAGCACTTAGCAGAAAAGCATGCAATCAAAATTTTGTTTCATTTGCAAACAGGCCAATTTAATAGGTTTAATGATTATATTTTTGTCAAAATTTACAAAATCATGCACTAAATAGGAGTTTCTTTGATGTATATAGTTGAATTTTGCTAGATGTATACCCATGTCAAAATTTGAACAAAACAAATCTGTATAAAATCAGGGATATTTTGTTTCAAGCATGCTGAATGTTCCATACTGAGTTGCTATTATATGCACAGTTACATAGAAGGCAATTTCTCAAAATGTCAAAAATGAACCTCAGGCAGTTTTATAAAATATTTTGCAAACGGTGCTTTGAGTATTTTAGCTTCTATCCAGAAAGCATCACTGACATATACCTGAAAAAAACATCTACTGCAATAAACAAATCCCCTTCTATTAAGGTTGTTGAATATCTGCTTGCATGAAGTATCACTGGTCAGTTGTTATGTAACAAAAATATTTCCTTTTTTTGTGTTTTTGTGAATATAGAGAAGTGTTTTGTTTAAACTCTGTTGTCTTTCAACCATGTTTTTCATAATAAACTAAAGATGTAACATGCAAATTTTCAAAAATAAATTCATTCTGGGAACAGATTGTTGTACTACCATCGTTTTCGAAACATTAATGTGTGGCCATCTTTGTTTCCATAAAGCAAACTTTAATGATTCAGGAAGTGTATTAAACTGGATGTAATAGTGTTCTATTGCATTTAGGTAACACCTGTCGCTCTCCAATGGCAGAAGCATGTTTAAAGGAAGTTGTTCATCAAAACAAGTTGGACCATCAGGTAAGAGTAGTTTCCGATTCACAGATTCAGTAGTTATTGCCAATACAAGTCAAACTTCTGACGAGCAATTTGAATGCTTTTCTATGTGATATGTTATTCATGTGTCACCTTTCTTCCAATCCACTTTTGAAACCATTTAGTAATCATTTAATTCTGGCAGCAGTCGATTGTTAAAAACAGTTTCTGATGTTTTTTTTTTAACAACTACTTGTCAGGTGAGGCTCATGCGAAGTAGACTGTTTTCTAATTGGGGTATGGGGCAGATCGTCAGCTGATAAGAAAATAAATTGCTTCTAATTGCAGCACAAATTCCTTTTGATGTTCTTGGCAACTTACTGCTGCGCAGCAAATTAATACCCAGTACACACATTTAAGTTTTCAAATCTCCAGCAATAAAGAATGTGTTGTTTGTTTGCAAAGTAGGCTACATTTTAGGATTTATTTCATTGTGTAGTTTGGAAAGCCATGAAAGAAGTAGAGGGTGCATTTGGCTACAGTGCGAGGTTTTTTTAGTGGCATGTTGACAGTGCTGGGATTGCTGTCAGTGATGGAGCGCCACCAAGTGCTGGTGGTAGGATTTGCATGGAGTCCCATGGCATTTTCCATCATGTTGAAAATCATTCTGCTCAACAAGTAACAGAAGAACTGCTCCGTGAGTTTGACTATGTACTGGCAATGGACAGAAGACATCTGAGGTTATCTTGATACAATACTAAAGAAACGTCGCTTTTGTTTGTTTTGGTTGTTGTGGATGCGGCAATGTTCAAGTATTCAAAACTTGTATATAAAATAGGGAACCGGGATTTAAATTTAGAGTATAAGCAAGTTTTTGTGCGTGGACACGCTTATCAAGCATTAATGTCTTACTCAAACGAAACGAGACCTTAGTAGCAGATGAGTGCGTGTTCGCGCATAATGCTGGTTGCAACCGGAATTTATATTTTAGTTTTGCCAGGTACAGTATAAGCTTTCTGTCGAGCACTGCAACGCGACAGACTCTGATGAACTGGTATCTTGCTTTTATCTTGATTTGGCAGACACACGTGAATACTGAAAATGCCAAAAGCCCGGCTTTCATCGGTCCCAGGCCCACAACCAGGGGGCAAACCCTTGCAATTGCCCCCCCACCGAAATTTTTGAAAACACCAATAAAGTTTTTAGCCATTAGATACGGCAACAAGTTACAGTCATTCATTGATTCAGAAGTATGTTGTGCTGACTTTTAAGACTTTTGCTCCGTCTCTAATGTAAATTGTTGTTTTTGAAACTGAGAGCTACTTCTTGGTACAAATTCATGCGAAGGGCCACCAGTTTGATACACACTTCCAGAGCTTTTTTCAAGGAAAACGTTAGGTACTTGGTATGGACTTGTAGTAGGGACCCGAAAAATATTGATTGCAGTATCCGTTCAGATGTTTTCCTTGATAATTTTCTCTGGTTCTAGGGACCCATCGGGTCCTTAAAACACTCTAAAAAACCTGCGCACTTCTGAAACTAAAATTTGCTAAATTTGTCTTCAGTTTTGTTATCATTAATAAAAATAAAAGATGATCATCAATGTGAAGACACAGATCATTCGTGCAACCAATTTTTGGACCTAAAAATTTGAATTTTGACTAACAAATTTTGACCTACAAATTTCTTGCTTTTCAACTGCAAAATACAATTCAACCTAAGTGTTGAGGTTAACTGAGAAACATATTCATGCACTTTATACTTCAAAATTTTAAAAAGTTTGGTTGTTTAACTTGGGGATGGTAAATTGGTAAGGACATTAACAACTACAGTAGAGTCAAACCTGAGAGCATCATGAAGTTGAAATACTGACTATATGCATAATGGATTGAGCTTCTACAAAACAACGTTTCTTGTCTTACCACGCCTATCGTACAAAATATTCAATCTTCCAATAGTGGGCAAAACAACATTATTACGTGCGAAATCCCAACAAACCCATTATTATTACAGAATTGCAACTACACTTACAAAAGCATATCAATATCTTTTGCTGTAGTTTCAATAAAATATCGATAAAGAGAAAAAAACTGAGCAGCAAGACAGGTTTGACATAATGATTAATTTTGACGTTTTTTGACTTAATAACATGGGATTCCCTCATGGTATGAACGTGAAATTTGGTTTGTGGGCGTTTCATAAACCTTAAAAACGTTTTTTTACTTAATGCTATTGTCAAGACAAGCCCACGGGCGCCCTGGTTCCCGCGGGCAACATGTTGGTGACCACTGTACTGCATACTGTAATTGTTCTACATCAACTCGTCAGTTTGCCCGATCAGCAATCCTCGTGTTTCGTCATGCGCAATGGCGGTCTATGACGCTGAAGAAATTGTTTCACTTGTTCGAAAAGTAGAGAGGATGAAAATTAAAATGTGTGTAGTTCTACTCGAGTCTGCGCTCGGACAAACGAAAGCCAGACTTATTGGCAACCGGTAACACGACTAGCACTACATCTCTGTGATGGAAAGCAAGTGTATATCGTGGAATCAATTCGTTCTCAACAATTGCACTGTAAACCTAGTTAAGTTTAAAAAGTGCTGCTCACTTCACGTCACAAACTGTGTGTATTATTATCCGGGATCGTACACTTTCTATATTTGTGCAAAGTTGTCGCTACTTACCATAATGCGCTTTGGATACTCTGTAAATTCTGTAGGTCGAAATATGTCACATTCTTGATAGCGATTCGAATTGGAAATTATATGCACATTACATGATCCGTACGTATGGATACGTATGCCCCCCACAACCTGAAGCACTTTGACATTAAACGCTTTGAGAGATTGTTTTACACACCCGTCAATAAAATCACGTTTAAGCGAATATGTCGTTAATATCCGCCCGAGCAATAAGTGAAGGGTGATAACTCTGACGTTCTGTCCACGGGCAAATTGGCGCAATGCCAGGGGGGCATACCAAGTAGGGCAAGAGGGTTACAGCGCTCCGGGCGCCGAAGAGTCCCAACAACGTCGCAAGTGCTTCCTTCAACACTGTACATTTCTTCAACACAGTATATGTGATCCCGAAAGACCTTAGGTTCGAACATGGGGGCTTGTTTTACCCCGGGCGCCATCTGACCTCGGTACGTCCCTGCGTATTACCTGTATTGCAATTCGAGGTAACGTTATCCCCACTGCTCGAGCTTAGAAGTACCTGGGAAAACGGCTTTCCCCCTTTTCTTGAAAGGGAAGGACACATGCGACAGATGTTGAATGGAAGAGCGTAGGTCCGACTTGTGCTGCTTTTAAACAAAGAAGCACCACAACACGTTGTTGTTTATCGCAACACCGTAGATAACACTCAATCTGTGAACTTCGAGTGGCTTATGACCATTTTGGATATTGCGTTGATGTTTTTGGTTGGGAGGAACTTTTCATTCGAGTCCGTGTTAATATTGAACTATCATGTCGTGCCAGGGGCGAATCCAGCCCGTCAGGTTAGTGGGAGGGGGGCGATTTTGGTAATATTTGGGAGTAAAGTCTCAATAGGACTTCACTAGTGCAAGAAATATGAAAGTATACACTTCAAAACACTGCTGTGACAAAACAATGGTCGACAAAACGGCCTTGTATCGCGAATGCTGTTTTTCGAGTTGTACGATATCAGATTGAATAAAGTTACTTTCGCACGTTTTAGGGGGGTGATCGCCCCAATCTACCCCCTGTGTCGTATCAAATTTCAGGAGGGCGTTAAATGCGGCATCACGCATTTCTCATGTAGAAAGGTGATATGGGAAAGCCGAGAGGACAACTCTATTTTAAAATTTGCATGTGGTGTGGCTTGAGTCTAAACATAGTACTATGTCCGTGTTTACTGCAGCAATGTTGCTTTTTTCCCTGTTGTTGAAACCACGGCAGTTCCTTTGCAAAACTTGCTACATTCGCGCATACCCAAATTACAATACAAAATAAGCATGGTGTGTGAACAATCTAATGTGTTGATTGTGCGATAAACGAATATTCGATTCGAAGCAAACGTGAATTGTTAATTTAGGTGTAAGGAAAACGAATGAATGCGAAAATTCCTTCCTTTGACCTTCACGTAGCTTCTCTCACCACGTTTTATTTTTAACCCTGATCGCAGCCGCGTGACGCAATTCACTCCTGATGACGACGATTCGTTCAAGGCCAAGCTGTTGATGCTGTCGTCGTTCGATGACGACAAGTCGTATGGCGAGAACATCAGCGACCCTTTCGTAAGTTGAAAAATTTGTAGCTGAACCGCTTCCCGTTTGTGGCTGTGCAATCATGGGAGAATGCGTGGATCGACGCAAACCGGTTTGCGGGACATCCCCGAATTCCAAGTGACTCTTTTCGGAATGTGCACAGACTCGAGAGCACCGTACTTTTTCGATAGTAA